>WLWG01000579.1_pt1 | contig 37077 bp, 61 predicted proteins | sample 6712871 | NCBI WGS metagenome assembly WLWG01 (sample SAMN12718693, study PRJNA515312) | sponge metagenome | isolation source: marine sponge | host: Mycale hentscheli | place: New Zealand: South Island, Marlborough, Capsize Point | collected 2003-05-01
ACAATTAGAAACTAATCATTCTATAGTTAGCGAATTTAAGCTACTCAACTCATTAGACGATTTAGAGAATATACAAATCAATCATAGAGGGTTGTTCATCGCATTAGAGGACGCTAACATCTCAAGAGATGATGGAAGCCCTATATACGATGTTAACTTTAATATAGTGATTGTAGACAAGGTAGCTGTAGATGAGCCGTTGTCGCTTATAAACTCTAATCAAGAGAATTTATTCGTGATGGGTCAGTTACAAGACTACTTCATACAAAACCTTGATGGTGAGCAAAGCTTTCAAGAGGTTAGTATGAGAGGCTTCTCTTCAGAAGACTATAACATCACTGCCTCTGTAAGTAACGCAACATTCGTTGTGGGAAGAAATCCGTACTTGAGAGACATTGACCTTTAATGGCTGTTAATGTAAATAGAATGAAGAACCGCGATGCCGCTAAACAACAGCAGCAGGGTGCTTTGCGTTTTTACATACAACAGGAGCTTAATAAATCACAGATAATAAGCAGGTTAAAATCTAACTTAAAAGGAACGGCTATAGACGGGGAACCTTATATACACAAGGCAACTGGTAGGTTAGAGAAAAGTATTACCCCTAATAAAGACGGTCAAAAAAATTGGGGCAAAAGAATAACATCAAAAATCAAAGTTGACGCTTATTTGGGTTTAGGTATTGGGATTGAGCAAGTTTCGGCAAGAATTGATATGGAAGCTTATGGAGATACTCTTGATAGCGGAGGTATGGTTCAAGTTGAACAAAACGACATATACAGATGGGTATTAGCAAAAGCAAACAGATACCCTACGGGTCAGTGGTATTATAGAGGAGGCCCAATAAGTGGTTCCGAGATGACAACAAGCGCAGCTTGGAACATATCTTACCACATTACTAAAAAGATAAAGGTTGTAGGTGTTAGAGAAACAGGTTGGTTGGATTTTCTTAAAGGAAAGAATGGACTTAACGGGGCTTTACAAAGAGCATTTACTCGTTATTTAAATGATTACGATGATTACACTTATGGAACGGTAATCAATAAGTTAGATAAAATGTTAAGCAAGCTATAAAATGGCAGAACAAAGCAATAGAATACAGTTTCTACAAGATGCGCTACGCAAATTAGCGAAAGCTGTAAGAGAAGTATCGGGAGGTTTAATTGACCTTGACAAGACTATCTCTAAAATAACGGGTAGTACAAAGAAACTTGAGCAAGAAGTAGACAAGGCTTCAGCTAAAACTAAAAAGTACAAGGACAATTTAAAGCAAGCTAATAACGAGCAAAAGAAGTTTGGTAAAAACACTGATGACAATAACAAAAAGTCTAAAGGGTTTGGAGCAACGATGCTCAAGAATGTTAAAACCATTATATCTTTCTATAGTGGTTACTTGCTACTTAATGGAGCTTTAAGACTTGCTCAAACATTTACAGTAGGTGCTGTAAAGAGATTTTCAGAATTAGAATCAGCTATAGCTAGAGTAGGTGCTGTTACTAAAGCTACAGGAAGTGAACTTGAATCCTTAAAAAATAACACCCTTGATGTAGCAGGTGCTACAACATTTACGGCCGTTGAGATAGCGGGGCTACAAACTGAACTCGGTAAACTTGGTTTTTCAGCATCGGAAATACAACAGTCTACACTCGCTATAGCAAATGCAGCACAGGCATTAGGTGTAGGTTTATCTGATATTGCACAAAAGGTTGGTATTACTATTCGTGCTTTCAACCTTGATGCTTCTCAAGCTGCTTCTGTAGCAGATACACTTACGTCAGCTGTTAATGGTTCTGCACTATCCTTTGAATCTTTTGGTACTTCAATCGCTTATGTTGCACCGATTGCAGGGCAGTTAGGTATTACATTCCAAGAGACGGCTGCGGCAATGGGTGTTCTTGCAGACAGTGGTTTCCAAGCCTCTCGTATTGGTACTGGTCTTCGTAAGATTTTACTTGAAGTAGGGGAATCTGGTGAGACTTTAAAGGAAACATTACAAAATTTAAAAGATGAGCAGCTATCGCTAAATGACATTACTGAAATATTTGGAAAGACAGCAGTAGCGCAAGCTACAGTTCTTGTTAATAATATTGACAAGCTTGAAGAATACTCTGGTAAATTTGGTGAGTTAGGAGCCGCAACTCAAGCTTCAGCAAAACAAATAGACACACTTTCGGGTAAGTTTAAATTGTTAAATTCTGCTTTTGATGCTTTCTTAATTAAGCTCGCCGACACTTCCACTATTGGGGGTACTATATTTAAAAACTTCTTTAATATTGTTCTACCAGAGGCTGTAGAGAATCAATTAGAAGCTTACAAGCAGTTAAAGAATAATGATTTTTTTGAGCTTATATCTGAAAACTCTGAGAAAGCAGCTGGAGAGGTTTTAACCAACGGAAAGAAAATATATAAAGAAGCTGAAAGAATAACAAGAGAAACTCTTGTCGCAAGAGGGAGGATATCTTATAGTGATAGGGAGATACTAAAAAATGGATATAGTATAAATGAAATGACCGAAGAGGGTCGCAAAGCATATAACGGTCTTGTTAAAGAAACCGAAACACTTATAAGAACAAAAAAAGATGATTTACTAGCTACAGAAGGTCAAGAACGAGCGGTTTTAAAAGTCACAGAAGCTGGACAAGAACTTTTAAAAAGTAAAAAAAATGAGATAATAAATCAAAAACAAGCTTTGGAAGCCAACAGACTTGCTAATGAAGAATACGCAAACCTTCAAACGCAAATAGATGCTTCAAAAGACAGCCTTGATAAACTTACCAAAGGCTCTGACGAATACAAAAGAACTGTAGCCGAAATAGGAAAGTTAGAAACATTACAAAAACAGATTGCTGATTTTCAGTTTGATGATGCTGATATACAAGCTATTGTAAAAAAACTTTATAAATCATTTTCTTTAGCAATGAACACCTCTGGTTCTGAACAAGTAACCGAAGCTGTTGAAAGGATTTTGAATAAACCTCTTGAAGATTTAGAATTAGCACCAATATTTCCTCCAGAATCCATAGATGAGGCAAGAACGTTCTTTCAGAAACTGGGGGACGAAGCAGCTTATTCCCTTCTTAAACTTGGAGAAGAGCTATCTCAAGAAGGTGCTGAGATGACCAATGACATATATCAAAATATAGCCGATGAGCGTTTAAAAGTTCTTCAAGACGAACTTGATGCTGAACTTGACTTAATTAAGAACAGGTATGAAATTGAACAAGATATAATAAAATCTCAATTAGATAATCAGTTAATTACTGAAGCTCAATTTAGAAGCAAGCAAAAAGACATACAAAAAGCGCAAATTATTGAAGAAAACGAAGTAGAAAAAAAGAGATTTAACGCAGAAAAGAAACAAGACTTAATAACAGCAAGAGCTGATTTTCTGGCGGCACTTGCTCAATCATTTATAAATGAAGTCCTTGATGGAACACCGTTCCCAGCAAATGTTGTTAACGCATTAATCACTTCGGGAGGCGCGGCAATATCATATGCAGGTCAAGTGGCTGCAATTAACCAACGTCAATACATTCCAAAAAGGTTTGCTGATGGAGGTATGGTAAACGGGCCATCACACGACCAAGGCGGTGTACCATTTAGTGTTCAAGGAAGAGGCGGTTACGAAATGGAAGGTGGAGAGTTTATTGTAAATAAAGATGCTACCTCAAGAAATTATGATTTGTTAAAAAGGATAAACGACTCAACAAGAGTTGTACCAACTTTAGGTAAGCTTAACTTCGCTCAAGGAGGATTAGTATCTTCACCAGTAAATGAAAGTGTAGATTACCTAAAGGCTATTGCGGAGGCAACTACCTCAACTGCTATAGGTGTAAGTAAGCCTGTTAGAGCTTATGTCGCAGAAAAGGACTTGAGAACAAATGAAGTTGAACGTAGAATCAGAGACAGAAACGATAAAGTATAATGGCAAATCATTTTAGAGCGGGAGTACCCGAATCACCAAGCGTTTTTATGTCCATTACAAATAATGGCGATGGAACCTTCAGAGAGATTGGAGCGTCTAATTTCAACACAGGTGACGTGGTTAGAGTAGAATATGTCATTGGAGCTATAACATACGGCTTTTACGCATTGTGTATTGATGGTGCAGCAGATATATTCTCATTTGATAAGAACATATACAAGGGCGTTCCATCTTCTTTTAATGCAGTGGGTGGTTTATTTAAAACTACAGAATACTTCCCAGAAGATATATTTAGAATAGATGTTGATATTCAGCAAGGCTCTTACTCAAAGCAATACATAAAATATTCATCAAACACTTCATATAAATTAATACTGCCTAACAATCGCAGGAATCTTTATGGCCCAGGCACAATAGGAGAGCTTTTAGATTACGAAGAAACAACAAGTGGATACATACCTCAGTTTTGTTATGTTGATGAGTGTGGAGGTGCTGCTTATGGTGTGTCTTTTACGGAAGAAACTTTTGAAATATTCAACAATAGGTTTAAGTCTACTATAGAATTTAATATCGCAACACGATAGTATGTATTTTTCACTAAAGATTAGCAGGGACAACTCTACATTTTACGAGTTGGACTTGTTCCCAGAACAATCTCTTAACTATGATATTGAGTTTTACGACACAATAAACATAGATAAGATTAAGCTACCTTTTTACACGGAACTAAAGATTCCTTTAACAGAAGGAAATCAAGAGACTAATCTTTTTAACTTTAATCCCAATCTATCTCCCTCTTCTAATTTTCCTTTAGATGATTTTTATTTTAAGGTGGAAATTGAAGGGACATCAAACACCATAAACGGATTACTTACTGTAAACACTATAGAATATAATTCTGCAGAGCCTTACATTGAAGTTGGACTAAAAGACTTTATATCAAGCTACCTTTCAAAGATTAAAGATGTTCCATTGGGTGATATATATACTGATAATTATCACACATCAAGACATACTTTTACGGATTTTCTAACGCCTACAGCAAGTGGCGGTGAAGCAGGTTTGATTAATACCAATCCAGACTATTCACGTCCTATCTCATTCCCTTATGTTGATTTTGTTAATGATGTGAAAGGTAAATTCAACTATGCTGCACGTCAGTTTGTTGAGTATGGCCCCGATATGACAAGAGCGGGTATAGTGCCTGTTTTCTCTGTAAAAGGGTTTTTAGATTATTTATCTTTATATATAAACGATGCTAACTTTCCTTTTAGAATAGACTCTAAACTTCTCGGTGTCGGCACCTTTGCGGGGAATCCAGAGTTCGCTGATATGCAGCCAGAGAAGATACATATGTTGCTTCCCTCAAGACTTCTCGCAAAGCAAGATGTAAACACAAGGCAGTTCGTTGTTAGGCAATCACCTGCTTGGGTAGGTACAAACAGCAACCTAAATAGATGTGAAGACCTATCTCAATCAATAAAGGATTTTAGCACTATTTACTTTAGCGATTCAGAGACTTCGGGTAACTATGGTACTACCGCAGGTGGCGGGCCTTCTTATCCACAGACGCAAGAATGGGCGGCAGAGGAAAGAAATGGTTTTTATCCAGATAACGATGAACCCGTAAGAGGGTTCCTTGCTCCAAAAGTTGCTTTTAATTCAGAGATATCTTTAGCAAATGGTTTAACGTCTGCTACTATTATTGATGCTCTATATGAGATACCTGTTATAGAAGAGGATAAAATGGTAGCTCAATTAAACACTTTTGACCCAAATACGGATATACAATTTAATTTACATACAAGTGTTTTTGAAGAAGGGCTTGAAGTCAAACGCATTACTATGCAAGACGCTAATGGTGATGATTTAGTTATAACAAGTTCAAACATTCAAGGGGCGGTTCAAGGATATTCAAACAAGTCTTCTACAGCCGGACCTAATTTTCATTATTTTGATTGCGGAGATGGTAATCCATCAATAATCAGCAGTGGATACGCATTTGCTGATACACTTATTTTTGAGCCTATTGAAGCCCACTTTCCGCAGGAAGAAGAACTATTCATAAATAGTGGAAGTAGATATAGTATTAACTATTGGCTTGAACCTATATCGGGTAATATAAATCTTTCTTACGTTACAAGCTTTGATAATGCAAATCCACACAATGGAACGGGTTTTACTCAAGCTACATTTTCTTACACAGATATATTAAAAGGTATAACAAGGTTTGGCGACCCCGATGGAGGTACAGGAGGTTACGGAAGATTAAATCTAAAATTTGAAGCTAAAGAAGATTTTCTTCCTTATAAGAAAAGCGATGAATTTATAATACAAGAATCTATAAACAAGACCTGTTCATATAACGTATACGATGTTTTATTAGGTATTGCCAAAAGATTTGATTGTGGTTTATACTACGATTATGATTCATCTGCTTCTCAAAACATACTTCGCCTTGACCCACTGCATATTGTTCGTGGGGCTGCATTAAATATAGACGAATATGTGGATGACTTAAACTCTTTTAAGATAAGTAATGGTGGAGACAGGGTTAAGTCTTTAGAGATAACAAACAAAGACTTCGGTCTTTACTACGATGACATTGATGACGATGAAGTAACAGTAGGTTCCACTACCCAAGAAATAAACGAAGACGGGATAGTAGAAATAAAGATTGTTTTAAAAAGCTCTGTATACGAAAATTCCGTTTGTGGCGGTGTATCTAATGATTACGATACTAATCAAAATTATCAAAATGGTGCGTTTAGCGCAAACGATTTAGGATTAACTCCTAATGTATTTACTAAAAACACAAAGGTTGGGTTTAGGTTTGCGTATTTAGATAAGCCATTGTACCAAAGTAATTTGCTTGTACCATACACTGTGCTTAAAGGATTTAACACAAGTGGTAAGATGATTACAGAAGTTGAAAGAATATACTCAAACAGCCAGTATGGTGTTACCTCTCAAAACCTTGGGGGCAAACATATATTCAATGGCAGGTTGTTTTCAGCGAACCCATTAGGTTGGAGTTTAAAGTTTGAAGATGAGAATGGAGATGTAACAGATACATACACAAACATATTTGCAAATGCTGATAAAATAAATCAATCAGAAAAACCAACTATTGAGTTTGATATGGTAGTTCCTGTATCGGAACTAGGTTCTTTGGATTTCTTTTTATCTCAATTTAATTCCTCAAGAATAAACACTTCTTCAAGTATTTATGTGAAAAGCGCAAAGGGAGAGGTTTACCAAGAATACGCATACCTTACCATAGAAGGCTTATTGATATAATTGTAAATTAATTTGATGGCTACATACAACGACTACCCACAATCTGCTACTAACAACGCCAAGAAGGTTCTTGAGTGGAAGAAGAAGTATGGAAAGGAAGTTAAGGGTATGACTAATATAGGTTGGACTCGTGCCAATCAGTTAGCATCAAAAAGAAAACTATCGTATGAGACTATTGCAAGAATGGCTGCGTTTAATCGCCATAGAAAGAATGCTGCGATTGACCCTAAGTATAAGGACACGCCTTGGAAAGATAGAGGCTATGTTGCTTGGCTCGGTTGGGGAGGAACAAGCGGTGTTAACTGGGCAATTAGAAAAGCTGAAAGCATACGAAACGGAACAGTTAAGGCAAGTGTTGATGTGGCTAACGTCCCGTGGGGTGACCGTAAAATCAAAGATAATTACGCTACACAAGGCAAGGATGGCAGCATTAAAAAATCTCCCAAAGCACCTAAAAGCGATACTCCTAACAAGAATCCTAAAGGTGTTGGCAAAGGTGGAAAGTTATCTCCAAAGATTATTAAATCTATAGAGACTAAAGTAAACACCTATAATGAGAAGTACCCCGATAAGAAGGTGGGTATGGGAGCTGCAAAGAAAGTTGTACTTCGCGGTATGGGGGCGTTCAATACAGGACACTCGCCAAAGGTTACTTCAGCAACGCAGTGGGGACTTGCCCGACTAAACGCATTTATGTACTTGGTTAAGAACGGAAGACCGTCTAATCCAAAGTATGTGCAAGATAACGACCTGCTACCAAGCTGGCATAAAAAAGCAAAGAAGAATGGATAACTTACCATTATTTGATATAACATTAGACGACATCGCTCAAGGGATGTACAAGATTTCTCTTGTAGACAAGCCTGCTATTGAGGAAGACTTCATACACTTCAACGAAGTAGAGAAGGTACAGATGTTTGCTGATGAAAAGAAGAAAGAGGTTGTAGGACCTATTATGATTCCTAATAAGGAAATTCTACGATTCTCACCCGAAATGGGATATTACTATGTACGCTTCACTGCCGAGACAATCCAAGAGATTATGTACAAGTATTCCAAGGAAGGGTTATTTAACGCATTTGGCATTAACCATCAGAATGATACTGACGATGTAGTTATGCTTGAGGTTTGGACTAAAGAGAGTGATAACGATAAGTCTGTAGACTATGGTTATAAGCTACCAAACGGAACCGTATTCGTAAAGGCAAAGATTGAGTCTGACGAATTATTTACTGCAATTGAAAATGGAGAGATAAATGGTTTCTCTATTGAGATTAAGGCAGATATTAAACCAACAATTAATAACGAAGAACAAATGAACGAATTTAGTTTTGGCAAAGAACTTGGTAAGTTGGAGGCTCAATTTGAGGCGATGACTAACAAGTACGAAGCAAGAATTGAAGCTTTGGAGAACGAGAACAACTCGCTCCTTGAAGCTGTGACATCTTTTGAAGATAAGTTTGCTGGTGTTTCTGATTTACAGGAGGCCATTGAAATGATTCAAAAGCACATCGCATCTATGGGAGAGTCTCAAGAAGAGAACGCTGCTGTAGAAGAAGATGAAGAAGAAATGGCTCATACTCCCGAACACAAAGAGGAGGAAGAGAAAGAAGAAATGAAGGATGACAAGTACGAAGCTACTGAAGAAGTTGCAGAGGAAGTCTCTGAAGAATTTACTGCTGAAGAAGAAGCTACAGAAGCTGAGGTTGAGGAGCAATTTGCTGCTGAACAAAAGGCTGAAGAAGTTGCTGAAACGGTAGAAGACAAGACAGTAGTTTTTAATGGTATCACTTCTGAGAAGGTAGATATGATTAACAACTTCTTTAACCGCAAGTAATTATTGTAAATTAATTAAACGAATCCTCTTAAATTAAAATAAAATGAGTATAGTAATATCAAACTTGCCATACGGTGACAGACGTCCAGACCTCTTCATTGATACTATGGTAAAATCGGCAGCGGTATTAAACCGTTTCCGTCTTGTAGACGGTGTTAAAGCTAAAGTAAACGTACCTATCTTTGACGCTTCATTAACTTTCGGTTCAGACCTTTGTGTATTTAACGGTGACTCTGATGCTACAATCGGAGAAAAAGAAATGACTGTAACTACTTACAAGTGGTCTTTCTTAAACTGTAAAAACGCTCTTGAGTCTTCTTACCGCGGTCTTCTTTTGAAGAAAGGTCAGAACAATCCAGAAACTATGGATGCTGACTTTAAAGACTGGGTATTTGACTACTTCGCAAAATTGTCTGCTGAAAAAGCGTTGACTGTTGCAGGTACTGCATTGACTACTGAAATGGCTGCTGATGCCTCTGTATTAGATTACGTACTAGGTGGAGCTATCACATCTGCTAACGTACTTGACAAATTGGAAGGTGCTTACGAAACAATGAGTGACGTAATGTTAGCTGCTGTTTATGGTGATGCTGACCGTGATTTCAAACCTGCTATCTTCTTGGGAACTGCCGCTATGCAGGCTTACCAAATTGCAATCGCTGGTTTATACACTACGACTCCACAAGGTGTTGTAGAAGGTGGTGTACCGAACTACTACGGTATGGAAGTTATTCACTTCCCATCTATGCCTGCTGGTCAATTTATGATTTCTGCTGCACAGAACATCGTAATGTTGACTGATGAGTACAATGACGTTCGTGCCATTGATATGAAGTACGAAGCTGAATTATCTTCTGATAAAATCTGGGGTCAGTTCAAGTTAGGTTTCTCTTACTTGAAAGGTGCAGAGATTGTCTACGCTGCATAATAATAACTAACGGAAGGGCCTTGCGCCCTTCCTCTAATACCCTATAACAAATGGCTTGTAATGTAACTCTTGCTAATGATATTACTTACTCTTGTGACGATGTTGCAATTGGAGGTATCGTCAGATTAGCAATCGCAAATAAGGCTGACCTGCTCGCTTCTGGCGGTGGTCTTGCCGCTGCAACTATTAACGCTACCACTCGTGAGATTAGCGGGACAATTACCGCACAACCTGTTCCTGTACCAGGAACTTCAGATGGTATAATTAAAATTGAATTTAACAATAAAGATGGTTTCTCTGTCTTTAGTGAGGTTAAGACTGTAAGCGCAGATGGCGTTGTATCTTGTGTGCCTACAATTTCTGTAGAGCTTCCAAAGATGACTCCTGCTAAAGTTGAAGAACTAAACAGTATCTCCAAAGGTGGTGCTGAATTAGTAGCTATGGTTGAAACTGCTGCTGGAACTTACCACGTTGTTGGTTTGGACTACGGATTGTACGCAGGTACTGTTGATGCTAACTCTGGAACTGGTCGTTCTGAAAAGAACCGTTTCCAATTGACTGTAACTGGTGATGAACTTGGTCTTGGATACTTCCTTGAGGAGACTTCTGGAGACTTAGGCGAAGCAAACTTTGACACTTTAGTATCTCTTGCATACGCTTAACGGCAATCTTGTAAATTAAAACAAGGGGGTGAGGCGAAAACCTCGCCCCTTTTTATTTAAAAATATATGGCTTTTAACTGTTCTGTTTTACTTAGTGATATAGACTCTAACTGTTCTAATAGTTTAACAGGAGGAATCAAGAAAGTGTATTTAGGTTTAAAAGAAAACTTAACCTTAACACTTGATACATCAGCGGAGACAGTTCTTTTAAGTGCTAACTTAGGTGATGCTGTAACATTTGAGCATAACCCAAAAGACAAGGCTACATACTTCTCAGAAATTAAACAGACAAATTTAGGCGTACCTGTTATAGAAACCGAAATATTTGTAAAGCTTCCTGCTATAGACAGTAGAGCTTCAAGGGTAGAGCAAATGTCTTATAGAAACGATATAGTTTGTATCCTTATACACAACAATGGTAGTGCGACTATAAGTGGGAGAACAAGAGGTCTTGATATGAATTACTCTACATCAAGTGGTAGTTCAGTTAAAGATATGTCAAGTATAAATATAACGCTGAACGGAAGTTCTTGGGAATCGTCTATAGCTACGAGCAACCAATCTTTAATCAGTCTTGGAACACCTTGGGCTACCACTAATCAAATTTGGTCTAACAATAATATTATCTGGGGATAAATGAATTTAACTAACGAAAGCATTGAGTCTACTTATGGTAACCTATTAACGATAGGTTCTACTGCGGGTACACCAACACAAGGGACTCTTCAAAATGGTGCGGGTCAAGATATAACGAAGATTGTCGTTGACGAGATTGAGGCAAACAAGATTATACAAACACAGACAACTGTCGCTGCTAATGGTACTACTTTATCTTCGGGAACTATTCTCGGTGCGGGTGTTTCGTTAGTGACTTCATCTAGCTCAAGCAACATTGCTGTTAAGCTACCTGCTCCTCAGTTGGGTCTTATTATAAGTATAGTTAACACATCAACAAGGGATATATATGTTTTCCCTAACAGTAGCTCTAGTAGCATTGGAAATTTACCATTGGGAGACTATTATACAATACCTGCTGATAATCAGCTTTATCAGTTTTTGTGTGTGCAAAATCCAACTGTAGGTAATTGGAGTGTTACGACTCCTTCACAAAATCAAGGTGTAACAAAAACGTATACCTTAAATATGGTTGCAGATGGCACTTATGGAGGAGGTATATCTAGGTCAACCCAATCAAATTTCAATCCTCAACTCAGTGGTCCATTTGGAGTATCGCCTAATCAGAAATACTATCTTCAACGTCCAGGAGCTAATGTTGATTGGATTGATACCCCAGAGTTTGATACTTTTACCCAGCATAGAATCATAGCAAGAACAGTAACGTCTAATATTCCTGCTGGCGATTTAACAGCAAACTTTAGTCAGCTAGCAAGTACATTGATGGGTATTACTAGTTCTCAACTTTTTACTTGTCAAGGATTCCTTAAACAAGGGTATCAACTGCTAACACCTACTAATGGTAGCTCTCTTAACTCTAATGATGCGACATTAGCAACATTTAGAGATGATTATTCTGCTGCTGTTGCAAGCGGATTAAATACAGGTGCAGTAAGTCACTATATGAGAGGCACTACATTGTGTCAACAAAATATTATTTCTTTACCGAATTCTTCTTGGATTGACAATGAAATGAATGGAGTTAGGAGATACTACTATGCGCCAAGAATACAATACGGTGATGGTTCAAGTAATCCAGCAACTGGATTCCCTAGTGGATTTAGCTTTGAGTGTGAAATGAGTTTAACTTTTGAATTTAGATAAAGATAATTATGGCATTTAACTGTTCTATATTACTTAGCGATATTGACATCAATTGTAATAAAAGAGTTACAGGTGGTATTGAAAAAGTAATTCTTTTGTTGCAAAATGATTTAACTGTTACATTTAATCCCGCTGATGAAACAGAAGTTACGCAGGTAGATACAAACAACACTGTTGTTTTTGAACACAGCGTTAAAGACGGAGTAACTTCTTTTGATGAGAATAAAAATATATCAAGCGGACTAGGTGTAGTGTCCACGAGTATAGTTGTCCAGATACCCTCCATTGACAATAAGATTAATGGGATTGACTATATGAGCCGCAGAGAAGACATTGTGGCTATTCTTGTACACAATAATGGTAGTGTTACTATATCGGGATGGACTGATGGCTTAACGATGAACTACGAGGCTAATAGCGGTACAAGCATATCAGATAAGTCTGTTGTAAACGTTACGCTAAATACAGAAAGCGGAGTTGCATCTTTATTTCTTGATGATAAGACTGTGTTTACTGACCAAACTATATTTGATTAACGACCTACATCACTGAAGAAAAATAAAATATATGGCATCAATAAACCTAGTAGTAAAAGAAAACCTTGATATAACGTGTATGCAGAACGACACGTTTAAGCTTGATATGAATTGGGTAGATGGGGATAACAATCCTATAGACTTAACAGGTTATAACTTTAAATCTGAAGTAAGAAAAAAGTCTTCAAACGCTATCTTACTTACATTTGAAAACAGCGACTTCACTAAGGATGCAAGTGGAAATTTGCTTATGATTAAAAGTGCTGCTAATATGAATATTAAACCAGGTGTTTATGTTTACGACTTGCAGTCAACACAAATATCTACTAACGATGTAAGCACTTGGCTCGGAGGGCTATTTGTAATACAAGGAGATGTTACTGGATGAGCGTAACTATAAACTTAATAGAAGGTAACGAAGTTACTATACAACGAAATGTAATTGGTTCTGTTGAGCTAGTAAACACTGTGCCTAACTCAGTGACTGTTAGTCAAGTAGCGGTAGGTAGTGGCGATTTACACTTTGAACATACACAGTCTGCTGCGAGCGACCAATGGGATGTTACCCACAACCTAAATAAAAAACCCGCGGTTTCCGTTTTAGATTCAAACGATTATGTTGTTTATGCAATCGTTCATCACATAACAAATAATAGGGTAATAATAGAATTCAACGTGCCAACATTTGGTAAAGCCGTGTTCAACTAATAAAATAAAAAATGGCAATTAAATTTTTAAATGACGTAGACCTAAGCGGAAACTTAGATTTGAACGGAAATCAATTGGTTGATGCCCGTTTGAACAATGATTCTTCAAATCCAACTGGCGCAAGTGCAGGGCAGATTTACTACAATACAAACGACAATGAAATTCGTTTTTTCAACGGAACCGTTTGGACTAATTTATCATCTGCATCTGGTGATATTACTGCGGTAACAGCAGGAAGTGGTTTAACAGGAGGAGGAACAAGTGGTGATGTTACACTAAATGTTGTTGGCGGTACAGGTATTACGGCAAACGCAGATGAAATTGTACTTGACACGGCAACAGCATCCGCTCTTGGAGGTGTTAAAATCGGTTCAAGAATTACAATTACTTCGGGTGTTATCAGTGCCGATGTTCAATCAGACGAGAACTTCACATCAACATTAAAAACAAAGCTTGACGGCATTGCGGCTAGTGCAACAAATACTGAGGAGCCTGCAATTAATCGTGGCGGTGGAACACCAACTCTTGCTACAGGAATAACAGCAGCAGAGGTTCGTACACTTATTGGGGCTAGTGACTTTAGTGGTTCTTATACTGACCTTACAAACAAACCAACAATACCTGCCGCAGCAAACGATTCAACAATAACATTGACCGCAGGAGATGGGCTTCAAACAGGTGGCGATTTTACAACTGACCAAGCTACGAACGAAACCATAACATTTGACGTTGACAATACCGTTGTTCGTACAAGTGGAACGCAAACCATTGGTGGTGATAAAACATTTGGAAACGATATTGTCATCAGTGGCGATTTAACTGTCAACGGTACAACGACCACTATTAACACTCAAACTCTTGATGTTGCTGATAATATAATCACAGTAAATTCCGATGTTACAGGTACTCCAACGGAAAATGCAGGTCTTGAGGTAGAACGTGGTACATCAAACAATGTATTATCAAGATGGAATGAAGGTACAGACCGTTGGGAATTTACAAACGATGGGTCAACGTATTACAATATTCCAATCAGTTCAGAATATACCAACAACGTTGGTGACATCACAGGGGTTACCGCAGGTGATGGAATGTCGGGTGGAGGAACATCGGGTTCTGTAACCTTAACAAACAACGACAAAGGTTCATCACAATTGATTTTCAAGAACGTTGCATCCGATAGCGGCACAGCCGTTGCAGATGACAATAACGATACTTTGACAATTTCTGGTGGTACAGGTATCAGCACTGCTGTTACAGGCGATACATTAACTATTACTAACTCTGCACCAGACCAAACTGTGGCGTTGACTGCTGGTTCAAACGTAACGGTAACTGGAACGTATCCAAACTTTACAATTGCATCTGCAAATACACAGAGAACTAACGAGGAAATATTTGACTTGGTTGGCGATGTAATGGTAACAAACGCCTCACACGTTGGAATTAGCGCATCGGATGACGATGCTGGAAACGGTGTTGATTTGACGAATGACTACGTTTCTTACAATGCAACATTTACAAGTGTAACCTCAATATCAATTGCACAAACAGCGCATAGAGCGGAGTTCCCTGCTAACATTAATCTCTATGACTCGGCTGGCACTCAAGTTTTTGCTGAAACAATTCAAGACCCAACTACGGCAGCAATCAGTATTTCGGGAATACCGAGTGGAACCTACTATGTAGCGGTGACTGGTGTAAGAGCGTAAACAAAAAAATATGGCAATCAAAATTCTTGGAGATTTAGACGTGACAGGTTCAATGAATATCACAGCAAGTGATGTTCCAAATTTAGACACGGCAAAAATAACAACGGGAACGTTTGCGGATGCTAGAGTTAGTAGCTCTAGTGTTTTGCAACACATTTCAGCGGGAAGTGGATTAGATTTGTCGGGTGGTTCATTTAGTGTTGAAGAAGATTTGCGAGACGGAATCACACACATTGGAGTTAGTTCAACGAATTACATCACTTTTGATAACGGCAACAATCGGATTGATTTTTATGCCGGGGGCGTACACGTTGGACGTTTAGAAGAAGATGGCGATTTGCATATTAAAGGCGATGTCATCGCATTCTCATCAACCTTATAAATAATGGCACTACCAACTAGCGGACAGTTATCACTTGAAGATATTGCAACTGAATTACAGGTTAGTATTTCTGATGTGTCATTACGTTCAATGAGTGCAACTGCTGGATTCACAACACCCGATGCCGTTTCAGAATTTTATGGCTATAGTGCTGCACCACGTACAAACCTTTACTACTACTCAAACGATGGAGTGAATGATTATATTAAAGGTACTTGGAGCGGTCAAACATCATTACACAATAATGATTGGAGTATTCGTTTTTTTGTACGTCAAAATCAAACATCAAAGAGTTCACAACAATTGTGGGACTTTAATTCAAACTCAACACTAAACAGTGGAAACACGGCAAACCGTGTGTTCTTACAATACCAGGGGAATAATAACAAATTCATTGCAAGGGTAAGAACAAACACAAGTAATTTTGACCGTCAATGGAATCTTCACAGCAACTCAAGTGTAACTGGAATCACAAGTTCGGGAACTGGTTGGACTAGCGGACAACGTGGAAATGTAAATTCGGACAATATGTGTATGTTGACATTGACATATGATAGTAGTCAAACGAATGCGGCAAATGCTTTTAAATTATATTGGAACGATTCAGAAATGACAACACAACGTTCTGCTTCAAGCGGTTCAAGAAATGCAGCAACGTTTGCATCTTTATCATTATGTGCGGCACAACACAATATCAGCGGTGGGAATGCAAATGTTGATTATGATGAGTGGGCTTTTTATGACAGTGTATTAACTTCAACACAGGTTGCTACTCTTTGGAACTCTGGAACTTCTGAAGATGCTAGTACATTGCTTACAACCAATTTGAGTGAAAGTTTAAGGTTTGACACTGGAAATGCCGTTGACCCATATGGAAGCGATTACAGTGGAACTATAACGGGTGGAAGCACCGTAGCGTATTAAGTATGGCTTATTTTTTAATTAGTGCTAACCAATTTCAAAGTCAGTCAATAAACACCAAACAATTTATTGCGTGGTCATTTGATAATACGAAGTGTATTGTTGAAACTAATGATGACGAAAACATTGAAAACCATTTGCAAAGATTTGAAACGTCAAACGAGTGCAATCAATGGAGATATAATGAAGCTAGTGAAGAATGGCGCAATTGGATAAGCGAAGAAGATTTTCTTGGAACATAAAAATAAAAAATGAAGAAGAAAAAACTAGACAAAAACGTTGCTGAAAAATTGGTTGATTTATTAACGGCAAAGACGAAACTTGAAAAGCAAATTGTTGAAGATTCAAGAATACGCTTTGCTGCTGAATCTAAGCTAAACGAAAGTGTTGAATTGTTTGAAAAGGTTTCCGTTGAATTATCAAAGGTGTCAAATGATTTAGAAAAAGAATACGGAAAAGGAAGTGAGTTTAATATTGAAACTGGAGAAATTGTACCAAGTGAAATATTTGATTAATGAAAATACTGCTTGCTTTGTTAATACCGTTTTGTCTGTTTGGTCAGACAAACTGTAGTCCTTATTATAAGCAGAAAACGGTATGTGGTGGAGACCAAGTAGTGTTTAATGTTTATGCGGGAGCTTGTTTTCACTACAACTCTTTTGGATATGGAATGAACTACAAAGGATTAACGCTTGATGCAGTAGTAATGAGTAGGACAGAAAGGATGCCTAATATGGATGGCGAGATATATGGGCTTGTAGGATATGATAATAGGTTAGCCGCAGGAGGCGGTGTATCAAACAAAGGATGGGTACTCTACGGAGGATATAACCAACAGATATACAAGAGGCTATTTGCTTATTCTTATTTATATCAAACAAGTTACAATATGAGTCACATAACATTAGGATTGAAAATTAAAATATGAAGCGTCTAAAAACAGGAGTTGTTAATACTCTATCTTTTGTCAAGCTGTCTACCTTTACGGTAAATAGTTTTGACGTTACATTGGACAAGGTAGTAGGAACAGGTAGTCTAACGATTACCAATCTTACTGACCTTAACAACCTTAACTCTTGTAAGGATTTCATTCAGATTAACATAGACCTTTTGTCTAATGACCTTGAAGGTGGGGAGTACGAGCTTACTATAACTAACAGTGGTGACAGCTACAAGTATCTTACAGAGGTACAGGATTACACAGTTACTCAAACAGGTACAGGTATTTATGGCTCTACCGTGAGGTTTACCGACCTATAAATTGTAAATTAATACAATGGGACTACTATCTAATATATCAGAATTTTTTGCTACCAACACTTATGTGCAGGCCACAGAGCATTCTATTGCAACCAACGAGTTAGAGAACTCTATTGAAGACCTTAATGGTCGTTACAAACTAGGACACACTCTTGTGGGAGACTACATTAAGTTTGGTGTAAACGATGACTTCCCAGTTATTCTTGAGAAGATGTTACGCCAATCACCTGTGCATAGCGGTATCCTAACTAAGAAAGCAAAGATGGTAGTCGGTAACGACATTGACTACTCTGATGACTTTGCTAAAACTAATAAGGCTAAAGCAGAACTCAAGGCTTTTGTTAACCACTGTGGTGGAAACAATAAAGGTCTATACGAGGTATTAACCCACGCATCATTCCAATACGAGCATAAAGGTGCATTAGCATTTTATGTACGTTGGAACAAGGGCCGTACAAAGATACTTGAATTTAAGTCTTTAGACCCTAAGGGAGTGCGTGTAGCGGAGCCAAATGAGAAGGGTGAGGTAACACACTACATTGTCCGTAGAAGTTTCGGCTATGGCTCTAATTCTGTACAACACAATGAGCCTCGTAAGATTAAGGCATTTAACAAGTTTGATAAGAGTGGTACTGAAGCGGTGCTTTATGTAGGTAACCCATATAGTGGTAACCCATACTATGGCGTACCCAGCTACATCTCTGCATTCCACTACATTGAATCTGACTTCAGCTTCGGTAAGCACATTAAGAACTCTGCGGAGAACGGCTTTACGCCTAAAGTATTAGCTACCTTCATCGGTAGAAATATGAGTGCAGAGCAGAAGCGTGAGGAGTATAACAAGTTCAAGGAGTCCTTTACAGGCGCAGATGCAGATAACTTTATTGTATCGTGGGTAAAGAAAGAAGAAGATGCTCCCGTTTTTAAACCGCTTGATATTGCGAACCTAGACAAGACCGTAGATGTCTTATCAAAACTTAATGATGCCAAAATACTCACCGCTCACAACGTTACTTCTCCTACTCTATTTGGTGTTATGGTTAGTGGTAAATTGGGAGGCACAGGTAACGAGCTTGTTACGGCTTATCAAATATTTAGAGCGACTGAAACGCTACCTAATAGAGAGATTCTTTTAGACTCTGTAAATAGAATCTTTGCCACTGTGGGTTACGACCAGATGAACCTCGCTGTTGTTGAAGAGCCTATTAACTTGGAGAGCATCAAAGGTGCTAACACTGAAGATTTATAATAATGGTTGATGTAATATTCATAGACGATAACTACCTGTACCAGAACTTTCCTTTACCTAAGCGTATGGACAGAGGTGCTTTATTGTCATTAATACAGTTAGAGCAGTTCACATCTATACAAGATTTACTAGGTAGCTGTTTGTATGAAGACATTGAAGCTAAGGTATTAGCGGAAACACTGTCTACATCTGAGCAAGGGTTGTTTAAGTTGGTGAAGTACACGTTAGCTATGTATTCTGCTAAAGCGGCTATCTCTATTTTAAGAACAGCAACAGCTACAACAAAAGCTGAGGAGCAAAAGCAAGACCAATACATCCTTGACACTATATCTTCTACTATTGATAGTAAATTATCCTATATCAATAAACGTATTACAAACTATATCCTTGACAATCCTATACTTAAGGCAGTCGCTACAGCCGATGGTTGTGACAACGACTTATTTGATGCGGAAGATACCTACCAAAGTGATGTCTTCTACCCTCAAGATGGTGTTACAGATAAATCCTGCGAAGACGGAGGAGTAACTTACGACTATTAATGGACACTACAGATATCAAAGTATTACTTTTCAACACCTCTAGTATGGCTGTGTCATTCTCAAATGTTGAGGACGCTTTAAAAATTATTCTTCTTATAGCATCTATAGGGTATACCGCACAGCGTTGGTATTATATGAATAAAAAAGAAAAGGGATAGACTAACGCCTACCCCCTCTTATTACAAGTACCGTTACAGGTACATTCTATTGGTGCATATTCGCACCAGCTTACTTTATCTTGGTTCGCTTGTCCACGCTTCTTACTGCGAAGTACCCGCCTATCACCGTTACGCTTACCATTTCCCATAATCCAATCCATCTCTCGTTAACACTACTAATACCAAAGCCTTCAAAGAAGGTCATAAGTACCAGAAATATCATAACGGTTGCAAGGGTTAATGGTCTAACGTTCTTACTCAACCAAGAATCGGTGAGGCTATCGGCCTTCCAACGCTTGGTAATCTCTTGTTCTATGCTTTGACGCACAGCTTCTTTTTCCTCGGGTGTGGTTACGAACCTATCTACCACATTGGCAACTGCTTCCACAGCTTCCTTCGCACCCCCCGTAAAAAGTCTTCTTATCGGATTTCCCATAGTTAGCTACCACACGCTTCACACTCTGGATTATCAATGGAGCATTGAGCGTTATCGTTTTTCTCGTCATTAGTCATTTCGTCTACGAAGTCAGCGAATGAATCGCTTACATCAAAATCATTTTTCATTAGTAGGTCCAGATTACATCTTCGCTTTTGTTTGGGTCATCATCAACGTGTATAAAATTCTTTGCTACACCGATGCGATTAAACCCTACTTGGAGAAGAGCGTTAATAATTATATATTTTTGTGTTGAGGTAGGAGCATAGATATCTACGGCTCTACCAATTGTGTGGCTGCTTGACGGTACGCCACCTACCTTTTCGTTATGAGCAGGACTTCTGTACCCGCTTGTAATTTTAAATCCTATAGCTGCAAGCTCACGAGCTTTGGATAGTTTGTTTAGAAATGATACATCCATATTAATATAGCTGTCTTTTTCATCGGGTGAATTAAACTCGCTATACTCAAAGAACATATGGAATGCTCTTGTTAGTCCTTCCATTACTTTACTTTTTTAATCTCCGATGTCCACGATGTGTAACATACTGCTAATCGCTGGGATGTTTCTGGGTATTCATCCATCATTGATTCGTTGCTCATACATCTATTCGTGAATTCTGGTCTTGTCTCCTTTAGATTGGGAACTGGTATCGGCATTGTCGTTAATATTAGAGTTAGAAAAAAGAGGCTCGTCCCAATAAAGGAAGAGCCAACCACTGTTATAATTTACATTTTTCTCTTTACTCATTAACTAACTTTCTATACGATAGCTCTGCTATGAAAGACGTATAAATGGCGTATAAGGGATTAACTCCAAGGTAAGCATACAAGAGTAGACTGCACCAAAAAGAAAGGCACAGAACGCAGTTAAATGGCTTAAAAGGCAACACTCTCTCCATCACCCATCCGTAGGGTTCAAAAATAAACAAGAATGAAAACATCAATCCTACAGAACTTACTAAAATCCAATCGTTATAAATCTCCATCATTATAATTTTTCACTTAAATAATCATCTTTAATATACCGCTTTAACTTGGTAACAGCCTTACCATCTTCTATAAATGTGAGGTATCCTTTTATATTTTGACCATATACATCACTATGATTTAACGAAACTATTTTATTAGTCATAGTTGAGTATATAATACTAATAATAAGATTTGCTGCAGATTTACCGCTTTGATAATAATGCAGGAATTTTTCGCAAGTACGCATTACGGCAGAGTCTATTAACGCTTGTTTTAACTCCTTGTTTCCATCTGTCACAAAAGCTGAACCAGAAATCTCAATAGCACGTTGTAGAATAAACGTACCGAGTTCTTCTGTTAGATATCCTTGTTCTACAGATTTAAATGCCTCCTTCTCAATTAGAGCCTTGTCGTATCTCGGCATATTCTTCCTCTACTTTATTTAGTATGGTAACAATAATAGCAAGATAATCAGAAAGTTCATCTGGCCTTATGCTAAGCTCAAATCCCAATCTAACCAATGTGACTGGCTCACCGAAGTATACCAACTCGTCAATGACTCTGTATATATCAAGTATGAGATTTGCTTCTGCATCTGTTAAATCTTCGTAATGTTCTTCAAACAACATATTAGTATGACGAGCGCAACCTATCAGCTTTTTCTGGGTCAAGCTCTGCTATTAGTTCAATGTATTCCCTTTCTCTTCTGTAGGCAGATTGAATCTCCTCTACTGTGGAGTCCATACCTATATTAGTGAACAGCTTTGCCATCTCATAGAGGTACAAGTCAATCCTGTTTCTAATTAATTTACAAGTCTGATAGTTCTTCTGATTAATCATAACATCTTAATTTTACGATGAATGTGTCTTTCGGAAGGTCTTTGTCAATCTTGATGTTAAGCCTTTTGTAGTATTTGTTACCATCGTCTTTAACCATACCCATACTAACGAGAGTATCCGAGAGAAATTTAGAAACGAGAATAACATTATCAACATCGTGCCGAGAATTGTAGCTAATATGAATTTCATAGCTTTCAAAAGTGAAGTAGTCAAACTTCTCAATCTCTTCCTTACATTTTTTAGAATACTCATCTTTATGTTTTTTACGAATAGCCCAATGCTTACCCGCGTAATAAGCGTTAAGACTGGGGGGTTTAGGTAAGTTAAGGTCTATCTCAATCATACGATTTGGATTTATCTATATGCAAAAACCCCACCACCTTGTCAACGAATTGTCGTTGGTTAAAGTGTGAGGTCTTCGGCATCCCTTTGGTTTCCCAAGAGGGTTCTTCAAGTGAAGCGAGGTTAAATGCGAATATGCCTTTAGGTGTTTGGCATATGTATACTGGAATAGTATTGTGGCTTTCAGCTCTTGCAAGGAGCTTATCGTACTTATATTTTTCTATGACTAAATCGTCATAATGCTTGTTGCGGCACTTTAATTCTATGTCGCATTTAAGCTGTAAGGAATAGCAATCGTGGTGTGAGTAATCCCCTTCCGACCAGTCAAGGTCGCTTATATAATTTTGTTTTAGGTGTTCAAAGAGATTTTGCTCGTTATTCTTCCAGCTCATTATTGTTATGTATGGCAATCTTTAAGAGGATAAGATATCCTATTAGGTCTTGCACGGTATCTTCGGTGGCATCGGTAATACCCCTTGACTTGATACGCATCAGCTTATCGTCTATACGAGCGCATAGGCTATCTACAGCATTTCCCTTTGAGAAGATACCTACGGGGTAAAGGGCTGAATCCCCGTAGGCAGCATTCTTCTCAAGTAGCAGGTCTGTTACTTCCTGCGAGGCCTCTAAAATTAGGTTTCTTGTACTTAAAGTATCTTCTCTATTAATGTTTAATAGATTATTTAACTTATTTGTATAGTCCTTATTTTCAGTCATAATACTAATATACGTTATAATCCGCAATATCCACCATCGCACTCTGTGAAATCTTCATCAAACAAAGAGAATTGTGAATTATAGCTAATTATTTCTCTGTAAGAAACTTCAGATTTAAAAGTTCCTTTACCCTCTTCTTCTTGTCTTGCAAACCAGTCCATTTTCTCTGGATGCTTATCAGCCATATGTTTTAGAAGCATAGGCCCACGCCACCAACATCCTATGCAATTATTCATATAAGCAAACCTAACGGGCTTATCTTTCCAAAATTCTTCAACAGTATCCTTAAATACACCATCTTTGATTAACGGAAATTCGGGCTTGCAATAGTCTATCGTCCCCCAACGATTACGAGTACCCGTCTTGGTTCTACCTACCACTATTTTAACTTCGGTCATACCACGCTCATTGAGCTTATCTGTCATAGTCTTTGCTCTTGACTGCTCGTTGGCGCGAAAACCAAACCTCATTTTAACATCTCCATCAATATTTTTGTAACGCCATTGTGCTATAGGCATAGTCTTCATATCCGTGGTACAATACCTTGCCACCTTGTTAGGAAGATAACCTCCGTGGTTTTTAATAACCTGTTCAAAGGTTGGCCCTGTAACCCAAGTTATCTCTTTTCCTATATACTGCTCAAGGTCAAGCATAGTATATATAATGGTGTCATCTTCGGCAGTAGATATAAATGGTGCTTGTAATTTATCTTCCACTAGCTTTCTTATCTTTTCATCTTTAAACCTTGCACCTTCGTCTTGTGTTCTTACAAGTGAAAAAACATTATAGTCAGCAGGATAATTAACAGCTATATAACTACTTGTTTTACCTCCAGACAAGCTATTTATTGTCTTCATCTATTATCTCCACTTCAAATTTGTAAATCTTCTGTATGCCCTTTGTTTCAATGACCATTCTACCGTTAGAAGGGTTAAGAAATATATAGTTCTCGGAATTACCAGTGTAGTCCGTTACATCTACTTTGAACTCCTTACCATTGATTAGCATCTTGTTCCATTCCAAAACTTCAACCTCCTTTGCGGAGGCTATGTTAAACTTTAGGTATGCACGAATCATCTCACACCAACTCTTTCTATATGCTTCTGACCAACTTTTCAAAATTCTAATTCCTCTTGTGAAGGTGTAGGCAGTGCTACTTCTTCTGGTTCGTAATAGGGGTTCTGATAAGCGTACACAGGATTGCCCTGCTTATCAACCTCATAGTATCTATTCTTAACCTTGTCGTAGTACATTGTTATCTTTCCTAACCTACCTACGATTTTAGGTTTAGCCTTAACAACTGTAATTTCAACTTGATTAGGCTCATAAGGTACGCCATCTAAATCTTCTAATCCAAATGGACAACGCCATATATTTATAACCATCATACCCTTACGACTCCATTGCATACCACCTGCTATATCATTCATAGTAGGCTTATCTATATATGCTATACCGCTACGATATTTAGGTTGTTGGTGTTTAGTGTGTACGGTAAGTAGTGTGTGATAATTGTTATCGGCACTATGCTTTCTGACTTTTGTAAGCACTTGACCAATAGCAATGTCATCACGAACACCTACGCTTATATCTGTTTTAATCTCTGTGAAAGGGTCTATAAGACAGCCTTGTATCTTAACCCCAAAATCTTCTTCTATATTTGTTACACAGTTGTAGAAGCCTTCTACGGTAAGGTCTTGCAGACCACTATCTATAATATAGAAGTGTTCATTTATAAACTCTATAGCCCTTTGGCTTTCTTCATCTGAAGCCATAACCTTATCATTAACAAGGAACGGCTTACGCAGGTATACCCATAGGAATTCTGCGAATACCTCTGTTGGCGAACCTGTTTCGGGCGAGTATACAGCCCACTTCCAACCAGAGTATTGTGATAGGTTCATCATCATTTCAAATGCAAACTGCGACTTCCCTTGATGCGCTCCTGCATATATATAAGTGGTACTACCCAACTTCATTGAATACTTATCAAACAGAGAACTAAACCCTGTCCAAGCACCTTTTGTTACTCCGTTCTCGCGGAGTTCTGTTAGAGAATCTTTTAACTCTTCAGCCCTATAGATAAAATCTCTCGTTGTCATTCGCCAAATTCTTTAATGTAATCTTCTTCTTTATGTGAAAAGCTATTGCTTATTTCTTTACGATAGAACTCTTCTATGATATGGAAATCGTAAACGCTTTTACCTGTTGCACCTACAAACGACATCATCTTAGCTATCATCTCTGGATTGCGATTAATGTGGTCAAGAGACTTTGCTCTTGTAACAAACTGAAAGGGTCTGTCCTTTGTACCTTGATACATATTGGTGTATCCGTTACCACGCTTCTTCTTCCAAGCAAGGCGTACACCAACGTCATAAATCATTTGTCCTTCTTCGCTCATATCTTTTTAAGTTTATTATTCTCCATTATATGACAATCATATCTTGCTACAAATCCATTTATATCATTATCTCCTTTTCTCAGTAATGTAGATTCAAGGAAAAAATCTTTTTTAGGGAAGTAGCCATTAATATAAACCTTGCTATAGTCATATAAGGTAGTGCAAAATATGTAGTAATCACATTTTTGCTTAGTGTTCCAAGCAGACACAGCAACCCTATAGTCTCCCCTGGGAGGATAGTTTTGTCGCTTAGTTTTTACGTCAATCTTAAATCCATTAGCTTTAAAATCGTAATCATAAGTGCTTTCGTCTTTTATGAAACCACCTCTTGATTCTAAATAATCTATTGCTATTACCTCTCCAATAGCTCCAGCTAAGTTGCCTTCTCCCTTTGTTATAGAACCGTTCAATTCTTTAAAATCAAACCTTTCCTTGGCTCTGTGAAGCTGTTCTTTCGTTACATCTAAACAAACCATCACATTTTTATTAATCGTAACCTTCTCTGATACTTACGGATAAGTAGTGCTGAGTTGGTTAGTTGTTTCTGGATGTCTTCATTCCAACCAAACCTACTGGCTTGAATTGTCAAGTTTACTTGGTCAATCATAAGCATATCCAGATATTTATCTACCTCGCGTATGTGACGTTTCTTCCTGTTATATTCCTTAATCATATTCAATACCATACTCTGTTAAATCTCTTTCACAAAGCTGAACTATGCGGTTGTACAATTCTGATTTTAACTTTGTCTTTTTAGCGTTGGCTATTGCGTAACTGCGAATATCACTAATCACCCTTTTACTTCCGCTTGTTCTCTTTGACTTGTAGTTTGTTTTCATTTCTCTTTGGTGTTAAAGGTCGTGTTCTATGTTCTGTCTCTCAATATACCTACGCCACATATTAGCGGCCCAAGACTTTCTTTGCATCTTGTTAGGGTACACCTTTTTTAACCTCGCATTTGCAATGCGTAGGAACTGATTCATCTTATTCATAGTAATTGATTTTGGAGGGGAGGGGGGAATTGAACCCCCCTGTTAACCTACTCCGCAGTAAAGCTATTTCCTTTTCCCCTTTAACGTTTTAGAACAAGTCGTCATCTTGTGCATTAGTTGCAGCCGCTCCTTTGAAATCCATCGTAGGAATCTCTGCATAAAAACCACCGTCTTTTTTTGACTTGAGGTCAATGTTTACCCAACCTCTATCGTTGAGGTTAGCTTTTAGTGTTTCAAGGTCTGAAGCTTTCAGCCCAAGATTGATAATCTGTCCGTACTTCGTGGTCTTTACACGAGTACTTCCTACAAATTTCTTTTCAGTCATCTTAATAGATATTTAGTTAATAAAAAGAATTATTCTACGACCAGTTTGGAGAGGTGGTCTACTCTTTGTTTCATTCTGCTTATCTCAATTTCCACATCTGATAATCGTTGTTCAACGCCATTATCGCTGCTGTGTACTTGTTCTATCGCATTTGTCAAACGATTGTACATACCCTCATAGTCTGGATTTTTTTGAAGGTACTCGTTATGGTTTGCCGTGCAGTAGTTAGCTGCCATCTCTGCGGTAATATTCAATACACTTGCGATGTTCTTCATCGTGTAATGTGAATCACGAAGGACTCTTGCTATCAACGCTCTGGTTCTCACTACGATAGGAAACCTGCGACCAGTGTAGAAATGCTCTTTATCCACTCCTGTTACGTCTACTGCATTGAGTACCACCATCTTTTCAAAGTGGTTACAGTTCTCCAACCATTGCGCTGTAAGGTCTGAATTGCTCATTTAAAAATCTTTTTTCGTAAACATTAATACTTGTATTTAACTCTACTTCCCCCCAGTGTAGGAAGTCATCAGAGGCTTTAAATATACCCACCTCATATGGGAACACCTTTTCCACTACGAGGAAATAGAACTCGTCCATTCCAAAGATAGTCTTGTAGAGATAGGCTTGTTGATTGTACAACATAAATCTCGCTGACTTCTTAAAATCCTCAAGTGATTTAGCGGTGGTCTTTAGGTCTACGATATAGTTCTTCTCGCCATCAAATACGATTGCATCAGCTTTACCTTTTACGGGAATCTCATTTCCACTTTCCGTTACAAATGTTTTTATACCTGCAACTTCTGGCTTGGCTTCTATACCCATAATATCGCTTACCTCTGGAACTTTAAGCAGCTTATCGTACATACCATAAACTAAATCATAATCCTTTTCGGGCAGAACAAGTTTGCCTTCGTGTTCCATCTTAAACTCTTTGTAGGCATTCCCTCTGCGAGTCCCTTCCCATCGTACAGCTACTTCTTTCTCCTCAAGGAATAGAGCGTGTAGTGCAGTACCTACATCAAAGAAAGATGTGTTAGGGTAAGACCACTTGCCTTGCTTCCAGAGGTGAAACTTTGTTGGTGATTGGCGCAGGAGTTTGAAGGCACTATTGGACATATAAGATTTGTCCGAGTAGTACGCTTCATCGTCTTTGAATTTTTCTAAATCAGTCATTACGCAAGAATTTCATTACGCTGTGCTGCTGTTAGCTCATACTTATCCAGTGCTTTAACTACTGCATCTTTCTTGCCATCTTTAACAGCCTTAACCATCTTTGATTTGATTTCATCAGTAAGTTCCAATAGACTCACTTTAGCAGTTGCCTTAACCGCAGCTTTAGGTTTACTTCCTTGTTTTGAGATAGCCATTGAAACCTCGTTTGAACTCGCAATAGAAGTATCAATACCGATACCAAGATTAGCCAATGCACGACCCCAAGCACTTGTTTCGCAGTTTTCCACATAGCTTGTTTTGTTTATGTAGCTACTGGACTTATCCTCTTGAGCAAAACCTGTGGCTACCATCTCTCCTTTATCGTTAAGTACAGAAGCTTTAATCACACAGGAAGCTTCATCTAAATGATATACGTCAGAGGTCAATGACCAACCTTCGTATTGTCCGCTCTCGCGGAAGTATTTGATTCTCTGATTAACCTCAACATATTCTTTTCCTTTGATGTTGGTGGTCTTAAACTGATAACGACTCATATATAAAACTTTAATTAGTTACTAAAATTGTTTGAAGGGGGAGCAGTGCGTTGCACTATTTAAAACCAAAACCAATAGAAAAACTCCCCCTCCTGCTTAAACAATGTAAACAAAAGTACAACTTTGTCTATTCAAATATAGATAAAATAATGCAAAAACTACCAAGCAATACCAGAAATTTTTGTTTTTAATGCAGAAATCTCACTATTAATTTGCTTTGACTGCTTCTTCAGAGATTCATTCTCAAGGGTTAATCGGTTATTGGTGTTTATCAGCTCTCTGTTCTGACTTGCCAATTTTATAAGGCGTTCCCGTACAGCCTTGTTACGCTCCATAAACTCATCGTAGGTATGTTCCTCCAGTAAGCTATAAGGTAGCATCGTCTTGGCTACGATATTATCTATCTGGTAGTAAACAGATTTGTAGTCCCTATCAAATTTGTAATTCATCTCGTGCTGTTTACAAGCGTGGATTACTGTGGCGTGGTCTTTACCTAATATCGTTCCGATAGCATTAAGGGACATCGTAGAGTATTTACGCATTGCCACTAAAAAGCTATTGCGGTGTATCACATACTCACGCTTTCTTGACTTCAATGGTATCTCTTTATACTTTGTTATTTTAGCCCAGACATCTGCGGCTAACTTCTTTTGCGATAGGTCTAAAAAATCTTTCTCTTTCATAGTATACTTCTGTATAAATACCCTTATATCAGTAGGGTATATTAGTATTCTTCTATTATATTTCTAATATAGAATATATCTTTAAGATATATTCTTATATATTACTATTATATTACTTCTAATAGATATATATTACTAATATAAGTAATATATTACTACGGGTGTTTAGGAAGTTAAATTCCCAGAGGGTAGTCCTCATTCTCTGGTACAGTTATATCCCAAGAGATTTCATTTAAGGTATCTGCGGAGGCGTTTAAGCCACATTCTACCCACTTGTAGTATTGGTAGTCATCGTCTACAAATAAACCTCTTAAATCTGTTGTATCATAAATCACTCTCATAACGCTGTAATATGTTTGTTAATCTTTCTACTTCTTTTTTATAGTCCTCACGCTGTGCGATAACCATTCTGTGTTTCTCTCTCGCTTTGTCTATCTTCCCCAATAATTCAGAGACTTCCCGTACACGGCTTTCATAAGCGTAATAGAACCTGTCCAATGAACCAATCAACCTGGCCACTTCTCTGCTGTCCTCCAAGAGTTTAGCTATCTCAATAAATTCGTTAATGATATATCCCAATTCTTTAAGGTCGTTAGCAAATAATAATCTATGTAGGTTATCAGACATCTATCCAACCTCGTCAAAATCGTCCCAAGAATCAGTAACCTCAAACTGGTTTAGTTCACTATGAACAATATCATAATCTCCGTTGTAGAATGCGTCCATTGCTGAATCGTATAAATCACTTACATCTCCACCAGTAGTGGTGAAGTTTACTTGCACCCTTAGTATTAATTGCCCTTCTACTTCACTGACAATAACTGGGTAATAATCTCTATCACTCATCTTTATATAATGTTTGTTGAATAAAATCTTTAACTCCTTCTGCCTCTGTATCTAACAGGTAGTAACCGAGTATATCTGCAAACAGATTATCGTCTACCTTATCGTAGTTCCAAGCGCATACAATGGCTATATCTACCTTGCTTACAACGCCACGTCCATCGTTGCGCCTCCAAGACTTTAGAACCTTTTTAAATTCTTCTACTGTCCACATATCAAACTAACTTACGGATTAGACCAAAAGCTTTAACTTCCTGTACAGAGTCTGGGATTATCTGCATATAACGCTTACGGTTAATATCATAGATAGTCCAATTTTCTGCCTTGTTGCAGTTCACACCTCCTTTAACGTGCTTGGCTACACCAAAGCGACCATTAAACTTACTCACTGTTCCGTCCTTCTTTGTGAAGCTACCACCGAAGATTACTCCTGTGGATTTTAATTCACTCACGATACGCGATAGTGATTCTTTGTCTGTAAGGACAACGGTATTGTCTCCCTCTTGATAAATTGAATTGCTCATTGTTATTTCCTTTTAGTTAATACCCCGCCTTTGTATTGGCTTTGTCTTTGTTTAGATAACTCTATTTCATTGCTAAATTCAGCATCGTATGTTTCAGCTATACTATCAAAGGCATCTGCGCCTAAGTGCATTACAAGCCACTCTATTGCATCGTAAGGGTCTGAATAATCCTGCATTATTTTTTCAGCATACCATACTGAAATGTCAATGTTTCTTTTTGTTCTAAATAGCATATTATAATTGTTTAGCATTATTAATTCCTTCCCAGATAGCTTCCCAAGCTCCCTCGTAAGCTGTAAAGGTCTTTAAGACCTCGTTGCTACTTCCGTGATACACGGTTATGTTTGCACCTCTTAAATCAATTCTAATTGATGCTGCGCCTTTTTCTTTAGTTTTCATAGTATTGATATTAGATATAGTAAATAGCATCTCTAACACCCATCTTGAGGCAGTCAAGGATATTACTTTTGCAAGAGAAATGTCCCTTACCATTACTGTACGCAAATACACATTCGTTTCTCTCTTTAGTAGACTGATAGTGTCCGTGAGATAACCCTTCTATATATCCTTTAGATACATACCCTAAAACACTTCCACGAACCGTCTTAACAATGTAGTGTGTTTTGTACTCTTTAGCATTCTCGTGTGTAGGGTTGTGGTCTTTAATTAGGTTTACATCTTGATTTAAACCCGTGTCCCAATGTTTTAATGTTCTCATATCATTTTGGTTTTAGTGATTGAACACTTCAAATGTAATAAACATTTTTGTGAATATCCTAATTTACACAAAAGAAATACTGAAAAAACTTTTACATTAATTCTGAATCCCCCAATTCCACAGGGATTTCCGTTACAGAAAAAGTCCCCAATTTTTTGACGAGTTCGCGTTTCCAAGTAAAACGAGTACCTTTTATCCGTCCAACCGCGTGTAACGGTTTGACCCCGAAAATCGTCCCAGTGAGTATTTTATACCAGTATTTTATACCTATGAATAGGTGTTTATACCTAAAATGAGTGTTTAATACCACTATTTGAGTGTTTATACTCAATTTGCCCAAACTTTAGGCAAAACCCTTGCCCAGTAGAAAAAGCCGCTATAAATTGCGAGTGTAAACGAGCGATAAACGCCCGTTATCATTAAAACCAAAAGCAATGTTAAAAGCAATTTACAAAACCCTTGAAAGGTTCAACAATGACAATAGCGGCACATTTGAGGCCCTTGTATTATTCTTTTTATTAACTGCAATGGCTGCGGCCCTTGTGAAATAATTTAAACAATGTTTAAAGACTTGACAGAAGTACAAACCCTTTGCACCGTTTTAATAAATGGTGAAGCAACGCAAGAAGGTAGCGAATCTTGGAAAGCTGATATTTACGGCCTTATAATAGAGTTAAACGGTAAAGAATACGTTATACCAGAAAAGGCACTTTCTGAAGAACTTATAAAAGAGTTAAAGCAAGAAGCAGAACAAGAACTCAATAATTTTTACATATATTTTTAAAACCTTAAGACAATGAAAAACGAAAATTGGAAATATATATTTTTCTACCAATTCCAGAAAAACGACAATACAGAGATAGTATATAGTGAAAAGGAATGTAAAAGGCCTAAAGCAACAAAGGACTACAAAAACCTACAACACCTTTTTAATTTAGGCTTGATAAATGTATACGGCTACAAAGTAAAAAGCAACATATAAAACCAAAAAACAATGAAAACAACAACAACAACAACAAAACAAGAAAAAAACACCGCATCGTTAAAACCCTACAAAATACCGGCAAAGCTTTTGAGCAAGGGGAACACCAACGCTAAGACAATAAAAAACCACAGGGAAACACATATTTTGTATTTGTCACCAGTAGACCAAAACAGCAAGGCAAAAAACCTTTGCCCCTTCGCAAGTAAAGGCTGTTCAGAGGCTTGCTTATATAGTGCAGGACGTGGTGCTTTTTCAAATGTTAAAAATGCAAGGTTAAACAAAACGGAATATTTTGTCCAAGACCCTAAAACCTTTACTGCTCAATTAATACTGGAAATTGAGTTTCTAAGAATAAGAGCAAAGAGGGAAAAAAAGCAGATAGCTATAAGGTTAAATGGAACATCGGATATTGATTTTTTATTCTTGTTCAAAAAATACCACAAGTGGGACTACACAGAAAAAGCAGAAACACCTGGAGCCAAAGCCAACGGTATATATTTTTACGACTACACACCGAACAAAGCAAAGTATTTCCGTTACCAGTGGAGCAAATACGCTTTAATATTTAGCCGCAAAGAAGATAACGAACAAGAGGTAAAAGACGTGTTATACAAAAACGGCAAAGTAAGCGCGGTATTTTTAGAGCCAACAAAAAAGCCTAATTATATAGGATATCCAATTCACGACGGTGACGAACGAGACGATAAAATAATAAACCTTGCCAACGTGCCACACGGTTTAATATTAAGCCTAAAGGCTAAAGGAAAAGCAAAGAAGGATAACACAGGGTTCGTAATTAAAGGGTACTAAAACACAGCGCATAATGAAAACAGAGATACAACGAATAGAAGAAGCCGTAAAAGTTTATGAAGGTTATTACTGGCGAACTCATAAAGAATGGTTAGAGGCTGAAAAATACCTTTTAAGAGTCCACGACCAATACGGAACAATAAACACCGCAACAATTAAAGAGTTGATAAGATGAAAAACAAAAGCGATATATTAAACTCAATCTTTGATAACGACCCTTTTCTTTTGTTAAGCAGTGAGTACAGCATAAACGCGAACTTTGAACACCTCACAACAAAAGCGGCAAAGGTGCAAACGTCACCAAAAGGACGGCACTATATTAAAGCAGGAGAGCGCGTATACTTGCCAACGCTGAACAACCACAGCAGCTTAACAGACGGCAAAACTTATATTTTCAACAAGGACAAAAGCAAAGTTAAACGGCTGCTTAACTGGATATAAACCAGAACAGGAACTAAAATAGGGCTATCCATTGGGTAGCCTTTTTTTATGCGCTTTAGGTAATAAGGGGGAAAGGTAATAGGGTTACAGGGTCAAGGGGCTACGCCACCCCCCAACATTTACGCAATACAGACCCCCAAAACCAGGAGTTAATACCGTTATAGGGTATTAAACAGGTTCAAAGGGGGTGCAGGTAGGAGTGACCGACAAGGGAAGGTAAAGTATATACTTAGACCTCACTCCCTGCGGGGAAACGGGGGCGGGGAGTTGCTATATGCTCACATCTATTACATCCCTTCTAACAGACTTTAATACCTTCTCCTATACATTGGTATCACTTTGTATAGAAACGCTCTTAAACATCTTCTAAACACCCTTAAAAGAGCTATAGACATTAGCCATTGCTGAAGGGAAAACAGAATAAGCCAACCATAGGGTAGCATTATATCCTATGGGTATATGTAGTAGTATACTAATATAGTAGACCTCTTTATTAGAGGTCTACTAATATATTAGTAATATATACAAGTAATATATTAGTATATAAAGGGCGATGAATAAAAAGGCATTAGTGAATTGAAATGTCATTCATTAATTGTATATTAGTGTAAAGTAGAATTTGTTATGACACAAAAAGAGTTGATGTTAGCTTTAGCAGGTAGTGGTCTACCCAAGAATGATGTAAAGAAGGAGATGTTTAGCTTCTACAATTCTATGGTGGGTAAGAGTAAATACTTTAAAAGGTCAGAGAATCCAAAGACTTCTTGTGGTAGTTGTATCCAAAGGGTGAAGACTTCTATTTGGAACTGGTATCATACCGATGAGACAGCACCAAACTATAGTGAGTTGGAGTTTACGGGAAGGTTGGGCGCACATAACATACCTTTATACAAAGTTGTGAAGTAATGGCAAGTGTTAGAGATACAAATGGCAATGTAGTTAGGGGGCTTGGTTCTGAACTAACGGATACTCAAAGTGAGTTTATTGATAAGGTAAAGAGACACGGCTTTGACGAGGCGGCTAAAATAGCTACCGAGATGAAGTATACGAACTACTACAGAGATAGGAGAACTATAGGCACAGCGTTCTATAATGAGCTTATGAAGATAGTAGCTTCCGAGGGTATGCAGATAGAGGCAGCCAAAGGGTCTAATATTAGAGCTTTGATTAACATCCGAGATAAAGCACTACGTGATGGAGATGATAAGGCTGCTATGGAGGCTATCAAGATTCTTAACGATATGCAGGGATATAAAGCACCTACGAAGGTGCATCAGACCAAAATAGATGTTAAGGCTACTATAGACCTTACAGCATCTGACAGCGAGGATGAGGATATTGATTACATTAACATTTAATGGAGATTAAGCTATACAACCCTACACAACCTCAAAAGGATTTTTTAAAGATTGTCTATGAGGACAAGCCTTTTATTACATTGGCAGCAATGGGTAGACAGACAGGCAAGACCTATGCGATGATGAACGATGCTGTGATGAGGGCATTGAATAATAAGAAGCACAGGATGTTCTGGGTAAGCCCTATGCAGGAGCAGGCGAATAAGGTGATGAAAGACATAGAGAGTATGTTTAGTAACCACCAAGATTTGTTTTCAGAAATAGTCACAAGGTTTGATAGGAAGCATAATGAGATTTACTTCTACAATGGTAGTTTCATAAAGTTCCGCTCTTCGGAAGCTGGGGACAACCTTCGTGGTGCTACGCTTGATTTTATCTATATTGACGAGGGTGCTTTTATTAAGGAGGCTTTTATCAATGAGGTGTTGCTGCCTATGGTTACAAGGACTAACGGCAGGGTGGTAATGTCTTCTACTTTTAACGGTAAGAACTGGTATTGGGACTGGTATCAAAGAGGTTTGAATAAGGAAGATTGGGGACAGATAAAGAGCATCAAGAGAACATACCTTGACTTAAATGACCAAAAGGTGGAGGAAACAGTTTTAGGGATTAGGAAGTCTATGACTAAAGCACAGTTTGACCAAGAGTTTCTATGTAGACCTGTGAGTGCTGATGCGTTATTCTCAAATATTGAGGAAGCTATTGTTAAGAATGTGACAGAGCAGTACGATAGACTCTATATTGGTATGGATATTGGTGTGGCGCAGGATTATACTGTGCTTACTGCGATGACTCAAGACCACGAGGTGATAGATGTTGATAGGTTTAATTTTAAGGAACAGGGAATGGACTCTACGGAGTTTAAACAACGTATTAAGGACTTTTACCTTAAACACTTTGATAGCCTCGCAGCGGCATATTTTGAGGTCAACAACAACGATTTACTCTTTGACGAGATTACGGATGACGATAGGATGTATAAGCTTATACCCTTTCAGACTACGAGCAAGAGTAAACCAGAGATTATAAGAAATTTAATCAAGCTCTTTGAGGACAGTAAGATTAAAATACCAGAGTACGATGTATTGGTAAAAGAATTGTACGACTACAAGAGTAAGAGAAACCCAATAACAGGAAACTTGCAGTTTTCTAACACCGATGGTAAGCACGATGACTGCGTAATGAGTTTAGCTATCGCTGCTTATTGCGCTACTGAAGAGCAGGACGGAGGTATAACAATGTTTTTGTAATGGATTTTAAGAACCATATAGAGCTTATAAAGCATCTAAAGGAATCCGATGACATCATAGCATTCTTGGATAATTTTAGAGGCGTAGAGAAGCTTAAAGTATCCCGCTCCATAAAAGAGGATTATCCTTTGAAGCCTAAAAATACTATTTCGCAAGAGATGAAGGATAAGTTTAGTATATGCACTTCCATAAACGACCTTGTATTAGGACAGTTTATAATGATTGAGCAGATAATCACAGGTAAAACAAGTTTGCAAGAGTACCAAATAGATTTAGAGATACTCAAACTAATACTACGTCCTAAACACCACACCTCTTTTGATAACGAAAATCCACAGGAAGAAAAAGATAATGAGTATAAAATACTAAACACAGAAACTTTAGACCTCTATTGTGCTATGAATCTATTCTTGGAGAACAGAAACAAGGTTTTGTTCAAGGACTTTGCAGGGGTCTTCTACGACTTAAAAGAAGATGACGAAGAGCAGGAAGAAGAGCAAGGAGAGAAGACTTCAGAGATGCTTTTTCAAAATCAGTGGCACTGGTACTCTATAGTTCGTATGTTGGCACAAGAAGACATAAGAAGGTATGCAGATATATATATGCTTCCTATGAGTGTAGTTTTGCCAGAAATGTCATACATAGCCCAGAGGAGAAAGATAGATGATGCAAACATAAGACAGTCAGAGGCACTCCGTAAATTGTAAATTAAGAAAAGACCGCTGTGAACGATTTAACCACTATATACGAGTTGTTTGAGCAATTCGGAACTAATCATTCTATGGTTAGCGAATTTAAGCTGCTAAACTCGTTAGACGATTTAGAGAAT
>WLWG01000580.1_pt1 | contig 37064 bp, 48 predicted proteins | sample 6712871 | NCBI WGS metagenome assembly WLWG01 (sample SAMN12718693, study PRJNA515312) | sponge metagenome | isolation source: marine sponge | host: Mycale hentscheli | place: New Zealand: South Island, Marlborough, Capsize Point | collected 2003-05-01
GCCTGGCGGTTAGGAGATTCTCGGGCCCACCTACTTCTACTACTAGCAATCAGTATGTGACCGAGACACTGGGAGCCCCCAATGGAGCGACCCGGCAGATCTTCCGGGCTGACGGAGGGCTCACCGGGGGAGCAACAGAGGACATATCACATGACTGGATCTTCCCTGCGGACCTGACGGCATCTTCGTCGGCGCCTGCTAGGGTTAGTATGCATGTCCGTGTCTGGGACAATGGGTCTGATGAGGGTGAGCACGATTTCACCAGCAGCCTACCGTCCAGCATCCGGAGCATTTCTGACCTTACGGCAGATAACCCCGCGGGTATCAACAATCCCGGAGGCACAGACTTTGTCCTGAACTTCATAGGCGCGGGCTTCCCTCGCCGTGGACCACAAACAGTAACCTGTAATGTCCGTTACACGGCCTCTGATCCGAGTGTAAGTAACCAGCGGGCCATGGAGATTACCTTCAATGACCTTAGTGACGCAGGTATTTACTACGAAGTTAGGCTTGAAGTCAGCACCCAACAGTCGGTGACTATACCGGCCGGGACGTTCCGCGAGGACGTCATCATTGGCGGTGTTCCCGATGGTGCCTCTGAGATAGGCTTCTATGCTTATGCCACCGGTGCTGCGGGTTCTCGTAGGATGAACTACCGGGCCGCGATCAATGGCCGTTCTGGTGACCTAGAGATTGACGACTTTTCGGGCAATAACGCACGTGTGCCACTAGGTATGGTTCCTGTTACCTTCGGCCATGCTAGTAGCCCACCGACAATCGCCGTGAACCGGTTCGCCATCTTTAAGCCCACGGGTGTCTTGTCTGTAGATGACATGAACCACCTTACCACCCCTGCCCAGCGTAACCGCCCGGACGTCGGTGGCCTGGTGAGACATGGCGGTAAGACCTTCCATGAAGTCTTCTCTCCGGCCTATAAGTCTACCATATTCACCAGTGGGGCGGTGCAGAACCTGGCTCACCCGGTAAGTGGTTCAGACAGGGCGTCTGCAGACCGGGCAGTGGGGGTCAACCTCACTTGGACTAACCCCAACCTGCCACCTGAGATACAGATAGGGTCGTCGTTGGACGAGCTAAACGCCCTGACCGACTTCACCGCGTCTGTAACTGCGGACATAGGGGTCCTCTTCGACGACTCCGCCCTCCACACCCCAGGCAGTGGACGTACCATCAACCCGTCGGCCTTCTTGCTCCTACGTGCTACTCTGCAGGAGAGGTTGGCAGGAGGAGCATGGACGCCTGTGCCTGGACCAGAGCTGGCCGTAGAGCTACGTGCCCAGACCTTCGACGACGGTGCCGAGCGTCCTGCGGGCCTGGAGATCGGCGGTGATGCACTCCTACGTCGCTCCTTCAGTACGGTTGCACAGTTCAAGACTGGAGCCTCCTACCGGATAAGGGTGACCGGCTATCGGTTGACTGGGGCGGGCGGCCAAACCTGGCCCACTGCCGCTACGGTAGTCAAGGTTGCCGCTAACCAGAGCTTCCTCATGATGGATATATCACCGGCTGTATAAGCAGCCATCACTAAACTTTAAGGAGATTTACCATAGATAATTTCACACAACGTAAGTTCACCCGCCCTCAAGTAGCTGCCACCGATAGCGTAACAGTGCCTGTCAGGGTGGGAGCAGACGGATGCGCGGCTTTCGCGGCCTTCAATTTCACCACTGATTCTACCCACCCCTGCTACTACGGCGTTCAGTTTCAAGTGAACATCTCTACTAGCGCCGAAAACCCCCTTAGCGCTGGCTGGGTTGGGCTCAGCAACGTGGGAGACGGACATGGCCGATTTAGCCATGGGTTTGAACACCCGATAGCCACCTGCATATCTGGTCTGCCTAAAGGGTCCTTTGTAAGGGCCCACATCTACACGCTGGACGGCGACGACTCTTCCTCGTGCTATATGGCCGTACGGACTAGTCCGATTCCGAGTGCGAGTTCTTAATGGGCGTACATTACGACGCAAAGCCTCTCAGCGACTATTCGGATCTAGGTTACACTGCCGGCAGGGTAACCCCCTGTACGGCGGTCCAAGCCGGTGCGAACGGCAGTGTTTCCTTCACGTTTACCGAAATAGTCAACGAGCCTAGAAATAGGAATCGTTTTTTGTATGACCAAGCCCCCAATCAGTCTGGTCGTCAATTTAGGGCGTGGGATGCTATCCGACACTGGAATGACGAACCCCCGATGTTCTTTATACAAATGAATATCGATTACGGGGGTCATCATGATTGGGTTATTCTTGACGGTTACGGTGGTCACCTTAAGCCGGGGGAGCAGATTTACGAGAAAGTCGACGGTCTCCCCCAGGGCGTTTTCGTCAGGGCGTTACTACTCAGGAACCCACATTACGGGCATGAGTCTGGGAGATGTGCAAACGGGCAGCGAACACAGTATATAGCCGCTTGTAACACCGGATCCAAGTTAAAGATAACACCGACAGATATTGTCCGAGAGGTCAGACTAACAACTTCAACTGATTCACACTAGGAAGGCCCATGAAAAGAAGACACACTAATGCTATTAGGAACCTGGCCGAGAACATGGTCGAGTCCGCTGCCGCCTGCCTAGTGACCATGGTTCAGGGCAACGTGTTGGTACTCGGTGTCGGTCATTGGGTTGTCGCAGGACAGACGGGCATACTCGCAGGCATACTTACCACCATCCCCCTGTACATCCATGCAGGCAAGAACTGTTGGGTGACTGCCGGATGCCTTGGCCTATCCACGGCAGTGGTGGACTATCTGGTCCACCCTTCGGGATTCGGACCTGCCTCGGCAGAGCCGATTATGACCGGGTTAACCGCCGCAGGCCTATCACTCCTAGTAAAGAGCCAACGGCACTAACGAGGAGAACAGAATGTTCACAAGTATCACACTAAGTCGACCCCAGATTGCGGCGGCCTATAGCACTACCCGACCCCTTATGGTAGGCCAAGACGGATTTGCCTGCTTCGCCGCCCATAATATTCGCTCTGCCGGTAGGAACCCCCATTTTGGGCTCTACTTTCAGATGAACCTAGGATATGCCCCGGCCGGTCGTTTATCCTTTACCACCGACGGACACCGCCTTGATGAACCCCATCCAAGCGCCTGGGCCCCGATCACCAATGTGGGCAACCTAGGACGTTTTGAACGCCCCACAAGAGAGGGAGCTGGGGCATATGTCAGTGGCTTAACTCAAGGAACTTGGGTGAGGGTTGCTGTCTTTAGGCTGGATGGTAACGATTCTTCTAGAATAGACCTATCGGTGTCTACTAACGCGATGTAAAGTCGCTATGGCATCCACAGCCTCAACAACTCAACCATAATTTAACAGGAGAACATAATGTCTTCAGGATCTATTCACGAAAACTTTGCAACCGGGCCGGCTCAAACCAGAAGCCTGTTCGTAGGACCTAACTCTAAACTCATTGCAGGTTGTGCCTCGGTAGGAACCGCCGGGAGTAACTTCACGGTCAAGGCTGAGATCAATCTACTCGGTAGCTGGCTGCCGATCTCAACATCAATTGGTGCAGCGGGCTTAGTCAAGTTTCCAGATGACCTAGAGGGAAACATACCAGCAGGAACCGAGCTACGACTACGGCTCGCCGGTAGCTTCGCCGACGCCTCTGTGTTTATGCTGACATCATGAGTATTGTACCTAACTTCAGTAAGGAAGGCCTTACTCAGATCCGCGATTTCAATAACGGTGGTTTCGCACAGGGCGCCGCCACAGGCAAGGGTGTGTATGGAAAGCTTCTCGTCGGGGACAAAGGCACTGTGTTCGCGGGGTTAGAAGGAGCCAACCCTGGTGTCGAAGCCATCCTCGTCATGGAGGACGCCCAGGGGCATGAACACACCATCTCTGCTTACCCGGTAGATAGGGGACAAAGCTTCTTCACACTCGACCCAGGCGTCAAGAACAACATCCCCCGAGGGGCCCGAATAAGCATTAGAATTCTTGAGCATGGTAGTGGCTTAGTCTACTGGTTCATGGCAACAAGTTGAGGAGGAAATAATGATTATACTTGATGAGACACTAATAGGGCCCTCAAAAGGGACTCCTATAACCATCGGGAAGTCCAGCAAGCTCTTGATTAAGACCATGGCATTCCCTAACACCGAGTTCAAACTCGGATTAGAGTTGTATGTGTTCTGGGGGAAGTGGTTAAGAATAGAGGAGGGTGTTGCCGATAAGTCAGGAGGTTCGGTATATCTCGGAGATCTTACCGACAACCTCCCCGAACACTCTATAGTTCGTGTTGCACTCATGGCCGACGAAGGAGAGATTGTCCAATACCGGGCCATGTTAAATGATAATTAAAGATAATTTTTAAATGTTAATAGATAGTTTAAATTAAGGATAAAATCAAATGAGTCAAATAGCAATAGAAACGTTTTATGCAGTATTAATGGGAGTTTTCTTCTGGGGTGTCTGGGTTACTAACGGCCTCTTCAGGATAAGAGAACTAGTAACTAAAATTGAACTCCTTGAGACCAAGGCCCAAATAGTACAGGAGATTCGTAGCCTACAGGAAACAAAATCCCCCACGACCACAAGTTCTTCGGTTATCACGATTGATAACTAAAGTTTAATATTTTTTTAAGGTAAGGAGTAATTAAGATGGGATCCGGTTTACTAGAGATGGAAGTAGTACACCTAGCTCTTGCGGGTTATGTTGCATGGAGCGTTTGGGTTACCAGAGGTTTATTTACAATAAGAGAACTGGTGACTAAAGTAGAACTATTAGAGGCCAAGGCCGAACTAATAGAAGAAATAAGGAAGGTCTCAGGAGGATGAAACAACCCCCTAAGACTCCTTACAAGTATTGTAGTTTAGATCTAAACTATGTTGGACAATTTCCTTAATCTCACGACAGATCTTACGGAAGTCTCGACCGTGCCTGACATTACCAAAAGTGGAATGTCCTCTGGCCGCGGTAGTAACATGCGCCAGCTCGTGAAGAAGAATACTTCTTTTGTCCTTTAAACTAAGGCCATTCCAATTGTCGCCAAAGATGGCAATAGTATGTGGGTCGGTTGGTTCTTGATTTTTAAAGATAACGTAGGACGCAATCGAGCCTTTGTTATCATTTTCCCAGTATCTGATCTCAAGATCTAGATCGGGAGTACCAATTAGGCTAAGCAATACTGTAATAATTTCTGCAATTTCATTTTTCATAAAAAAACCCTCTAAGTGAATAACTACATTCTAGAGGGTTTTTTTGTGCCTGTCAAATAATTAATCAATAATACCTGCGGACCTTAACTCGTGGCCTGTGGCCCAGTACATGTCTGTCTTTGTTGAGTTCCGATGGGCACGAAGCCTTAGATTAATGAATGGCAGGTGGTATTCAGGTTCAATAAAGGAAAGGGCTACCGTAAGCTCCGACAAACTCTCCTCTTGGCCAAACCTAATCACCTCATCTCTGCCAGAATCCGAATAAGCAAAGCCCATTACATAAGAGGAATGGAGGCCAACACTACCCCCTTCTTTTACTTCACGGGAGCTACCTGAAAGCAGAAGGAGAGCACACGCCGATAGGCAAAAATCTTCGGACCCTACAAAGGTGTTTACTTCATATGCATGTATGTAGAAAGCTAGCCTCTCTGCATGTATAATGGAACCTCCCTGAGAGGACAAGCGGAGGGTCTGAATTTTACCTCCTCGTATTTCAGTTATAAGCCTAGAAACTGTATGGGCGTTGATTGGGTCAGAAAAATAATAAATATTATCTTCTTTTGGGGCACTGATTAAAAACATAACCGACAGCATGGTCCAAAATGCTACTGCCGATATGAATGTTACTGATTCTTTCATGAAACCCCCTTAAAATTTATTGAAAAAACGTCTTATCAAGTAAGACCTTGTTAAGCTAGTTATGAAAAAGATCGCGGTAATATTGAGATTGTCTATCCAAGTCATCTCCAGCCCCCAGACAGGTATAATCAAGAAAACCCAGGTTATGAGAGAAATTAATATACCTGCAACCTGGTTACATAAGCTCTCAGATATGGATAACAACCTGCTTTGGCTATTAGGTTTATTCTCTTGCATGCCCTTTCTCCTTAAGGACCGTTTCTAGTTCAGCTAAAACCCTCCAGGCGGTTTTAGCCAACTGCAGTAGTCCGTCGGTATCTTTCTCAATACCCGCAGAATGCTCTGCTAGGTGCCGCATTACACAATCCAAATGGTCCATACTCTTTCCTTGAACCCAATGTAAAGGTTGCCCTGGGGCGTGTTGCTCCCCACCTACAACAGAGACATGAGCTACCTCTAAGAGTGCTCTGGGGAAATACTTAATAACCCCCGAATATAGTGGATGTCTTTTTCTAAGATCCGCAGCTTCTGGAAGAATAGCGACAGACACTTGATTAATTTTCTCCTTGGGGGATGGAATTTTGGCTTGCATCATGATCTATGTAACTCCTACTAATTGAGACTTTCTTGTCTCGATGTTAATTAAGTTTTGTTTGCCACGGATTGATTGGTTTCCGCAGGATGTGCACTTGTAACGAGCATACTTGCCCGAGTTACTTCTATAGTACCCATTGGATACCACATGCAGGGATTGGCAGGTATTGCAAACCGGACTCTCGGAGAAGGCGCCAAGGTTTGGATGAGATTTCCAGTAGGGCTTAATTCTTTCATAAACCTCGACCAAGACATCTACATCGGTCATACAATAGTGAAGCATTCTTTCTTGAGCTCGCTTTTGAACGGCACCTTTTGCCTCTAGTATGTCCCTCCAGGTCTGAAAGCCTCCCGGGTCTTCCTTGGCCGTTAAACCTAGGAAGTGTGCAAGGTCGCCCAATCTATTACTGGGCATCTTGAAAGAAGACCTAGCAATCTTTAGGGTATCTATTACCCGGGGCATACGTGGAGGTGGGAGGTCATTTTTAATCAGGCTTCGTGTTAGCCAGCCCGTATCAAACTTAGCATTATGGGCAACCACAAAATCAGCCTCTTCAATCATGTCGGCAAGGGTCTGGGCCACCTCAAGGTCATTACGCATGTCATTACCGTAATTCCAAACAGAATCGTGGTACATGTTGTCAGGATCGTCTACCCATCTGGCGCACCAACAAAGAAGGCTTCCCTCTTGTATGATCATAGCCTGGGGGATCCTTTGGTCGAAACGGCCCCAGTGGTACCCTATAGAAGGCGCTGTTTCTACATCAAATGCCAATATTTTAGCTTTCATTTAGACTCCTAAGTTCGTTTTCTGGAGAAAGATCAATGGGAGGTTCCCACATTATAGGTCTTTTATCGACATCAACTTCTCGTACTAACCATAGAAGTTTCATCGTTTCCTCAAAAGGCTCTTGCCATTCTTTACCGAAGACATCTTTGTATTTCTCAGATACCCTATTATACATATCTATAATATCCTCAGATCCTTCTAAGATATCCTCGGCCTTCTTTGGACCTATTCCCATTATACCGGGAATGTTGTCAACCCTATCTCCGGTCAAGCACTGGGTATATAGGTTATACATACCCCCATACTCGTCAACCTGAGATAGTTCATCCTTGCGCCAGTTATAGTGTAAACCGGGGACTTGTAGTAAATCTTTATCTATGGAGCAGATAACACTATTTCCCTCTTGGGCGGAAGTTTGTTCAATAGCAAGGGCGTCATCTGCCTCCATTCCGTCTATTACCTCCGCCTCATATCTATTTATAAGGTAAAGTCGAACGTTTTCAAGATGAAAGGGTTTTTCTTTATCCTTTCTATTACCTTTATACTCCTGCCTGATGGCAATATCGTTTCTGAAATTACCTTTACCGGTAATAAAAAGACGATGGCTTTGGGATTCAGATCTATCTAATATCGCCTCGATTAAGTTATCGATATAGGTGCTTACCGATTCCCAGAGACCAATATCCTGGTCCTTTCTCTGGAAAGCATAAGAAGCCTGATACATGATAACATCAGCATCTATCAAAGCAGTTCTCATAACATGTATTCCTCTTTTAATTGATTCTCCAATACTTTGGTCAGTGCGGGGGCAGCAAGCCTGGTCCCCTTAGAGGCACGTATCCATTTGCGACAAACTATGGCCTCGTTCCAACAATTGTTTTTATGGATAGCATCGGTGAATATTTGGATAGCAGCTTCACAATAAACCACGGCCGATAGATCTGCGGCTGTTAGCAAAATATGAAACATATGCTTTTCCTCTGGATTACCTTTCATGTATGCGTTTAGTTTCTTGGAACTACCCGTGTATTTAGGCCAGTTTTTGGCGGAAGTAAGCTTAGATCCTAGGTAGAATTTGCCCGTATCCTGTGACCGTATTCTATACACAAAACCCCTTACTTCCCCGGTTTCTCCCCTCTCCATGAGTGAGAAGTCCCAGTGTGACTCTGTATTAATTAATGAGTCAAATGTTATCGGTTTAGCCATATTATACTCCTAAAAGAGAGAGGGGCCCTCCCGAAGGAGGGCACGGTTAGCTAAACTTCCCAATCAGACTTTTCGGTAGAAGCCTCCTTCTCCTTGGGTTCCTCGGTGATACGAGCTTCAATTCGCTCCCTTACAAATGCGGGTAGTTCTTGGAAAACCGACTCGTCAAAGGAATCTAGGTCAAAGACAACCGGCTCACCTTTGAGCTCTTCAACTTTTACACCTTTAACCGGTGCGGTCACATCCGCAACATTGGCAAAGACACGGCCTTCATGCTTACCACGACCGGGGTTATGAACAATGGTTACGACCACCGGACGACCTGCAAGTTTGGAGAAATCGTTTCCAATTTGATTATCCGGGTCTATTCTTGTCAGCCTTGTGGCGGCCTTAGAACGCTCTACCGAACGTGGCAGGGCACTAAAGCTCTCAGAAAGGACGCGAGGTTCTCCTGTGGGCCCTTCCTCAGGGTCTATATACTCTTCGGTTGGGAAGGTATATGAAACGTGAATCATCTGTACAGGAGGCTTCTCCACACCTAGGTATGGGGGGCGCTGCTGGACTCCGAGGTCAACAACAGAACTGATTCGGGCCATATAGGTCCCGGCTGACATTGGCTCGGAGAATTTTCTTTTAGTTGAACCTTCAGTGGCAATTAAACTCATAATAAATGTTTCCTATTAAGGCGCGTATATGAGCGCCATTTGATTTGTGATTCAAATTATACTACTTATTAACTAATTGTCAAGCATTTAATGCACTTCATACCAAGTTGGCCCTACCTTAGCTTCTCCTTGTTGCGGGCAATCTAATTCTAGATATGCCCCCGCCCAGGAAAAGGCACGACAACCAACCTTACAGAACTCTTCGGCTATCTCCTCCCTAACTTCACTGTTAATCTCATCATGAACATGGGCAAGGAAAGCGTAATCCTCCCCAAATATCCACCCCTTATCGGTACAAAATTTATACATAAACAAAGATGCCAGTTGCATCAGAATAGCCTCATCCGATTGGAGGGCATAGTTAAGAACTTGATGTTCATTTTCAATCATTATGGGACGACCGTCAAGGCCTTTTATTGTCCCATTTTTATATGCAGGCTTGCCATATCTGCCCAAAGATTCGGTCGCACCGGCCTTCCACTCAGATGTCAGTTTATCAAGTGTGGTCTTGAAACCGGGGGCAACACCAAGTAGAGCTTCCCGGATCTTTTTACCCATATCGGCGTTACCATTAACCATGGAACCTAATTTCTTGTTACTGGCCCCAAACAGGAATGCATAATTTAGGGACTTGGTTTCGTGATAGGTAACTTCAAGGCCGGTATCCTTCTTTATGGCTTGTTGATTAACCTGGTGGATGGAGGTTCCTTTATCCTTATCACCGTTTACGAGTGTTTCGGTAAAGGCGGGGTCTCCTACCCTTGAGGCCAACATACGGTTCTGGCAGGCCGAGGCATCAATACCAACAATGGCATAACCCTTCCTGGCGATAAAACATCTACGCATAGTCTTTCCAAAGAAAGAATCCGCACCCGGAACATTAACAATGTTCTTATGTTTTAGACGTCCGGTGGTGGCTATACCACTAATGGACTGATGAAGTTTACCGCTAGGTCCGAGTCGTTTAAACCAACCCTCTATTTGAGAACGTCTATGTCTGCAAGTAATGTATTTACTAATTAGCAAAGCCTGGCGGTTTTTAAGACCATCCAAGGGGTCATCTGCATTTAATTTTGGAGATGTAACTTCCCCATCGGCATTAGTATTCCACTGTCTTGGTATCCAACCGGATTCGAGCAAGTACTCAACAACCTCATTACGTTTTCCGAGGTCTCTGTCACGATAATGGACCGGAGAAAAAGGCCCCATTAGAGGTCTCTTGGACGGATCATATCCATTAGAAATCAACCAGTTAAAAGTAACTTGTTTGTAATCACCTGAACTTTTAAAGGGCTCACGGTGCCATCCTAATTCCTTGGCAACAACCTTTACTTTTGGAAGACCAGGTACAACTATTCTATCAATCCGGTCCATCCAATGTGTTAGCATAGAAATGGAACGGTTCATCAGATCTTGATCCATCAGCCAACCATGTTGTTCCTGTTTGGACATTAGACCAAAGAAAGCCATATTGGTTTTAATCGAAGTGCTCCAATGTTTGGTAGCCTTTTCGGTAAGATGATCATAAAGGTGATGGTTAATCTTTACATCTTCTTCACATCTATGGAGCATTTCTTTGGAGTAATATGACCATTCTTCATGCTTCGGTTTAGGGACTCCAAACCTATCTCCCCATGCTTCTAAACCATGTTGTCTAAGGCGTGGTTCCAATAGCCAGGATAAAACCAATGTATCAAGTATTTCCCCTAAGTATTTATAACCTAAGACCTTTTCTAATAAAGGAATATCATAACCAATAATATTATGTCCCACCAAACGGTCCACGGTTTCAAGATAATCTTTAATATCCAAAATATTATCCGGGGTAAAACGGGTAACTTGTCGGGTGTTTACATCAATAGCTACCGCACACCAGATGTCCGTAGCATGGTCAAGTAGACCATTAGCTTCTATGTCAAGAACTACAGTTTTCATCTTAATCTTCCCATGTTTCTGTGAACTGTGTGGTTACAGGACTCCAGCTTAGTTTAATTCTGGAGGTTTGTCCGAATTCCCTATCTTCAAGGATAACAAGATCACGTTTGTTCTTCTCATCCTCGGCTAGATCGGGGTCCTTATTACCCTCCAGGCCAATCATATAATTTGAAGATCTCATCATCGCACGTGAACCCGCAAATTGCGAGGAGAATACTCTACCTCCCCCTTCATGTGGTTTGGTCGACTGTGGCGCTTTAAGGTGGCAGAACAGATAAGCCGTAAAGTTTAAATCCTTTGCCATCACGGATATTTCCGCGGCCATGGCGGTAAGAAACTCATTGGTCTCGGAGGCGGTCATCTGGTTGGTAAAGCATGTAATGGGGTCAATAAGAACATCCTCCACCCCCTCACTGGTAACCAAGTAACGTATATCCGCTTTGAGGAGTTCCCAGTTAAGATGCTGATAGACATCCAGGACAAACACATTACCCTCAACCTTCTTATGGGCGGAATCAAAAGCTTCATCATCAAACTCTATATTTGGATCATGGAAGCACCTTGATGCGACCTTCCCAAGTAACATTTTATAGGTCTTGGCGGGTGCTTCTTCCGGCTTCACAAGATATACTTTTTTACCATGGCAGGTAATCAGATGTGATGCAATGGCATTAACCAATTCACTCTTACCCAATTTAACACCCGCCCCAAAGTAGATGGTTTCACCTCTACGTATACCCCTTGTGGCGGTGGTAAGTGAAGCCCATGGCCAGCTTAGGCCCATTATCGGCTTCTTTTTAGCACCATCATAAAGATCTTTAGGCTTTAGAATACGGCTATTATCTAGTTTCTGGGCCTGAAATTGTATGGCTGCATGCGCCTCACGGATACCACCCTGGGTAAGGCACTCATTCAGGTCCTTATGCGGAAGGGCTGCCGTCTGGGCATATGGAAGTATCTTTGAAACCTCCTTGGCGGCCTCTTGACCGGGAGAATCCATATCAAATGCAAGCACTACCTCTTTGAAATACCTTTCGATCTTCTTGGCATTCTTTGAGATGAAGTTGGCAGCATTACCGGCTCCATTGGGCAGTGACACAACGGCCGGGTTGTTTCCCTCATAGGGGGTCCCACGATTACGTATTTTAAATATGGTATATCCGGCTATGGCATCCGCCTCACCTTCGGTAATAATCAATGTCTTGGCGCCAGTTTTGATGGCCTGGGTCCAACCAAAGAAGTCCACCTGTCCCGAAAGACCCACCGACCAACTCTTTTTGACCGGAAGAAGCTTGGCTTTGTACCTAATCAATTCCCCCTCATAGAAATAGGGTGTATATAAAACATTGGGGGTTACCCCGTCGGCCATGGAGTAAGCAACCTTGCATTGGAAGTAAGAAAGGGCGGCAGAGGGTAATTTACGCTCTGGTAGGCTCTCAGGAGCCCCCAGGGAAGATATCTCCCTTAACTGCCCCCGACGTACCTCCTCACTGTCACCGTCGCTTAGAACGGCTCTGGGGGCCTCTCCTGAGGTATAGGGGTCGGGGACATATGTATCGCATGCAAAGCAGTAGGCATTATAACCGCCGGATTCTCCCCGGAAGACCTGCAGTCCATCCGAGGAACCACATTCATGCGGTAACTTCTCGATGCAGCTCATGGTGTTTCCCCTCCGTTTAGGCTAGCTCTTCAAGTTGTTGGGTTTCGCTGGGATACTTATTGGTCAGCATCATCCCGGCGAGGACATTGGCCCTCAGTGGGGTTTGCCTGGTCCATAGGCTGTCCTGCATTTCCCTGGTGGCAAGGACGTAGTCTTGATTTTCGATCGCCTTTAGAGTTTTCTCGAACTTCATCAGGCCGGACCAACCCATTTGATAGGCCATCGAAACAAGAACATATTGCCTGGCCAGTCCCAACTTGCGGAAGTACTTAAGATTATCCCGGCAACGGTCAACAATAAGGTCCACGTTATATACCAGCCAGGTTCTTGCCACCGTGCGGGGCATGGACGGGAATTCCTCGGCCCATTCTGGCAATTCATCATAACGTTGATTACCGATTTTCTGGCCATAGCCAATGGTTACGTATCCTTCGGTGTCCAGATATGGCTTATCACTGAAACCTTCGTCTCTTTTGATAAACATATAAATATTTTCTCTATTAATCATTTCCGATCTCCTCGATCAATTCTTTGGCCTTCTTAAGCCGATACCCGACCATGTCTTTTGGTAGGCCCATTTTCTCAGATATTTCCCTGATGTTCAAGCCCTGATGCACCGATAGTCTATAGATGTTCCGGTCATAAGTTGGCAGTTGGGAGAGTTTTTGATCTACCTTATCAAAGACCTGCTCCATGGATACAATGTCCTCCACGGTGGGATTATCTGCCTCGAAGCAGTTATTCTGCTCTTGCTCCATGAGGTCCATCGAAGGGTAGGTTTTATTTCTTTTTCGGTTGGAGTCTAGTATACGGATACTACGATGACGGACGCAAGCTTTGATGTAATTAGCGGGGTCATCGGCATTATCCAATAACTCGGGTTTTTCCAATAAGTTAAGAATCACATCCTGGACCGCATCTTGGGCACATTCTTGATTCCCGGTAATCTTAAGGGCCATTTTTACCAGACGTTTCTGTGTTTTATCGTCATATAGTGATGGGTCCATGCTGTGATCTTCCTTTTGAATTAAATTTGTTGAATTACTTAGTGTTGGGAAGGAGTATACCCCGATTTGGATACAAGTCAAGAAATTATTTTTTATTTATTTTTAATTGTTTTGACGAAAAGTATATGCCGAGAAGTCCCTATAGTAGTATTTATAGTTACTAATACTCCCCCAATAGTTACACACTCACTCACACATAGTAATTACTAGGAGTTACCTAGGTATACCTATATAGTTACAGAATAAATATTAAGTATTTGACGAAATATGTAATGGCAGAAGTCTCTATATAGGTATGGGACGTATAATCCAAGGCCAAATCGCACACATGACTAACCCCTGAAAAGGCGATACGCCAATTATGCCTCCCAGCCATTTACCGAGAATATCGACCGAGCCAACCATATGACAGATCATCCCAAAGTATTCCGCCATGAAGACGGATCCATAGATTTCGGAAGATCTAATAGCGTATGGGTTGATGACTCGGACCTAAGGGTACCCCGCAAGGACAAGCGTCTTGCATCGGGAGCCCTAAGCCACAGGGACCAGAAGGCCCAGATGACCCCCGAGGAATACTCCTATAGGAAGGGGTTATCCGAGGAGAAAAGGGAAACCAAGAAACTGGCACGTAAAGTAGACCAGGCCCTTCTGGAAAGCATCAATGAACAGGCCGAGGTCCTCTCACAGAAGGCCCTCAGGCAGCTCCACAGGCTCCTGGACAAGGAAGAACCCACCGCGGCAGAGCTCAAGGTTATCCTGGATAGCTTCCTGGGTACGCCCACACAGAGGGTGGAGGTCAGCGGAGACGTGGCATTGACACCCATACTGATACAACGTAAAGGCACATCGCCGGCCATTGATGGCGAGTTCAAGGAGGTCCAAGAGTGACACCGAAGAAACTTGACGTGGCGGTTGATAGCCTCCCATTGAAGGCGGCCAAGGCGCTGCTGTATACATACTGCGCACTGATGATACTGCCAAACATATTGCTAATATGGCTGGTCACCCTGGTGGAGAGATACGAATATAGACTGATGATGAAAAGGATAGAAACACAGGGTAAGCAAGACCCCATCAAGGAGGCCATGCATCAGGCGGAGAATCAGACAATAAACTAGGAGGCGCACCCACCTCCTCTCGGTCGTTACATTCGGCCACCGGGACTCCTCGGGCACCCCTGAGGCCTCCCCCGCCAAGACTTCGCCGGCAACCCCGGGGAAACGCCCTCCCAAGTAGTACGGCGTCCTCCCCTCCTGGAGCAAACCCCGCCCCAACCCCGGGGCGTTGCCGGTGCTCTCCCTCCGCCCACCCCGGCATACCATAGGGGGGGTGGTTCCAAAAATGGGGAGGCAGGGGCGCCCCCTCCTCGAAATATGGGAGAAATTCATAGGGGGTCCTCAGGAGCTACACAGGAGCATTGGGCACTACCCCCAGCATCCCTACCAGATAACCAGTATAATTCCCCACAGAGCCTCTAAGGAGCCCATAGGGGTATTACATCAGAGAGTACGATATGATTAAGAAATACCTGCTCAAGACAAAAGACTTCCTTTATGGCTGCATGGTGGGCCTAAAGAACTTGATAGTGACCACATGGGGCAACATAGGTCAATGGAGAAAAAAGCGGAAGTTCCTGTATCTATTGGATAAACTGACAGATAAGGAGTTCCTGGGTAGCCTCTCAGATGAAGTATATGCCCTACAGGCATACTCCGAAGGCACCGAGGATGAGTATGACGATGAAATAGCAGACAGACTGCTGGAAGCCCTTGAAGCCTTAAAGGGGAAGCATCATGCCTCTTAATCTCACACCTCTCCTGGGACCAATTGTCCAGATCCTCGATAAAGTTATCCCGGATAAGGACCTGAAGACCGAAATTGCCTATGAATTGGCCACCCTGGCCGATAAGCAGGCCCATATTATTGCCGTAGAGCAGATCAAGACCAACAGGCAGGAAGCCAGGACCGGTAAGTTCTTTATCGGAGGATGGAGACCGGCGGTTGCCTGGGTATGCGTCTCGGCATTCGCCCTCAACTTCCTGATTAACCCTCTTGCCAACTGGTACTTGGCCCTTAGCGGCCAGGTAATGGTTCTCCCTTCCCTAGACACAGAAGCTCTTTTCCCCCTATTGTTTGGGCTATTGGGCCTGGGTGGTCTCAGGACCGCCGAGAAAGTCAAAGGGGTGGCCAAGTAAATGACAACTATTGCTTTTGATGGCAGTTCCATCGCCTATGACTCATATGTGACCCAGGCTGGTGTTATAGTTGACAATACGGGATGTAAGCACTGGAAAATAAAAGGAGCCGACTTCTTCTTCGCGGGGACGGTTCAGGATTATGAACACCTAGTTTCCTGGTTCTTCGACAGGTCATACGAGCCCGCAGAAGACACGGATTGCAGTGCGATAGTTGTTCTCGGTGATACGGTCTTCGAGGTAGCCTCCCAAACGGATACCTTCATGATCAATCAAGAACATAAACCTATGGCCCTGGGCACCGGCGGATGCTTCGCCCTGGGGGCCATGGATGCGGGATGTTCCGCCAAAGAGGCGGTCAAGATCGCCTGCAGTAGAGATGTATTCAGCGGTGGCCGGGTAAAGGAATACCGCCTGAAGGCAGATCCAAAGCCTTTTAAGCCCTTCTGATCAAAATAGGGGGATCCCTTTTAGACCCAGGTTCCCCTCACAAACCACGGTATTCCTGGAGACCTTGACATCCCCCGAGACCCAGGCATCCCCCGAGACCCAGGCATTATCCGAAATCTCGGCATTACCGGAGACCTCGGCATTATCCGATACCCAGGCACGATCGAAGACACAGGCATTACCCGAAACCTCGGCAGCATCGGAGACCCTGGCACTGCCGGAGATAGAGGCATTATCGAAGACCCGGGCACGATCTGAGATCCAGGCATTATCCCGGATCTTGGCATTCCCGGAGATCCAGGCGCCGTCAAAGACCCTGGCATCATCCGTAACCCTGGTGGTGTCGGTGATCCAGGCACCGCCAAAGACCCTGGCATTTCCACAGACCTTGGCATCATTGGATACCCAGCCACTGTCGGAGATAGAGGCATTACCGAAGACCTCCGCATTGGTGTCCACATAGGCATCTTCGCGGACCCTTGCATTTCCATAGACCTTGGCATCATCGGCGATCCAGGCATTACCCTCGGTATCTAAGTTACTTTCATCGGCAATAAAGCCACCGATGTCGCCCTTTGCTACTCCTATATTCGGAATAGCAGCCAAAGCCTTGATTCTATATAATTTGCTGTTTGGGACGGAAATCATTTCATATTTGGTGTTCATTGTTTTGACCTCTAGAGATCATGAATTAGTTTGTAAGAAGAACCTTACTATATCAAGTTAACCCTTGTCAAGGGTAATAAGCAAAAAAAGATTACATTCTAAAAAAACCGTCCAACAGCCAGAGGCCCCGTATGGAGCTTAGCGATACCCAGATTGATCTAGTGACCGATGTGTCCCGCTTCAAAGTAGCCTGTTGGGCCCGGCGAGTAGGAAAGACCTACGCCTGCCTTATAGAGCTGCACATGAAAGCGGCCAATATGAAGAATGGCGACCAAATGGCCATCCTTAGTCAGACCAACGACTCGGTAAGGAAGCTGTGGATACCCATGTTCCGCGCCATCTTCCCCGAGAGGGTTCGAGAGATATACCAGCAGCCCGCCCGTATCGTCCTAAAGAACGGTGCGGAGGTTCACATAGCCGGTGCCAACTCCAAGGAATCCATCGATAACCTTCGGGGACTCTCTTTAAACCATGTGGTTATCGACGAGGCGGCCTTCATCCCAGAACTAGAGTACGCGGTCAACTCGGTGATCATGCCCGCCCTGGCCACCACCAAGGGAACCCTGACGATGATCAGCTCCCCCAACGGAGATAACTCGTTCAAGACTTTCTATGATATGGGACGCTCCAATGAGTTCCCCACCTGGTCCTCCCATCATGCCGACCACACCAAGGCGTTCATCGATGTCGCCGAAGAAGTAGAGTTGGCCCGAAAGACGGTAGACCCCATCACCTTCAAAAGTGAGTGGGAGGCCTCCTTCGAAGGATCGGGACGACATGTTTACTACGCCTGGGACCGTACCCGGCATGTTACAAGCGAGTTGGAAGACTTCAAGCCCGGCGAGAACGTCTGCATAGGTATCGACTTTAACATCGGTATCCAGGCAGCCGTAGTTTTCGTCAGGAGAGGCGGACAAGTTCAGGTCCTAGATGAAATACAGGGTTGTCTTAACACCTTCACCCTGGCGGAAGAGATCTCCGGAAGATATGGGGACTCAACAATAATTTGCTACCCAGACCCCGCGGGTAACCAGAGAAGGACTTCTGCGGCGGCCGGTCAGACAGACATATCAATACTTAGGGACGCCGGATTCCAGTGTTATCACCATAAGTCTACCCGATCCATCAAGGACGGTGTTAACTCGGTAAACGCACTGCTTGCCAACGACAACCTACTAGTGCACCCACGTTGTGCTAACCTGGTTCAGAGTCTACAAAGGCTCTCATGGAAAGAAGGTGCAATTACGACACTTTATGCCAACCCAGATTATTCCCACTTTCCGGACGGCCTGCGATACCCTGCCGAGTACCTATATCCGGTCCAGAGTAGGAAGGTAACCCGTTTAGAAAAAGCCCACGGATTCTAAAATATGCCGGTAAACACACCAGACTATATACACAAAACTCACTCTAATAACTGGAAACGCCTGCGAACCTGCTTCAATGGAGAGGACGCTATCAAGGCGGAGGGTCAGAGATATCTAAGGCCCTTCTACCCGGGAATGGTCATGCAAGAGACCGAGAGGTGGAGACACTTCCTCCAGGGCGCAGAGTTTATTAATATCGTTAAACGAGTGCACGGGGTGCTCTCAGGAGCCCTGCTAAGAGCAGAGCCTACCTTTTCCCTCCCCGTGGACCTAGAGCCGTTTACATTCCAAGAATTTGGTACGGCAAACACGGGTATACATAGCCTTATACAGGAAGCCATCTCGGAGGATATCCTTACGGGACGTACCGGCGTACTTGTAGAGGTTGCCGAGGATGGCGGAACCCCATACCCAACAGTATGGCGGGCCGAGAACATCCTGGGCGTTACCGGTAGCGTTATCGAGGGAGAACAGACCTATACCAATGTCAGGCTACGTATTGAAGTAATGCGTCCCCTGGTAGATGATCCCTATCAAACAGAGGCCGTCGAGCAAGTCCTAGAACTTCTGATAAATGAAGAGGGACAATATGTACAGAGACTGTGGGAAGCAGGGGGTAAAGATTTTTCTATGGTTAGGGAATCCATCCCCACAGACTTCTCGGGGAGCCCACTTACACGTATTCCCTTCTGGATGTTAAACGGAGATGCCAAACAAACTTGGGCCCCTCTGTCCGATATTGCCATTAGTAACATCCATCTCTACAACAAGATGTCCTATCAGGCATGGGCATACTATCAGCACAACACACCTACCTATATCCTATCCGGAGTATCCGAGGACGACGCCGAGCTATACCTAGGGGGCGTTTTCCGCTCTAGTAACCCCGAAGCAAGCCTTGAGGTCCTATCGGGAGCCTCGGACGTTCTAAGGAGCTCCCAGGCGATCGTAGACCAGACTCTGAACACCATTGCCTCCCAGGGAGCCAACATGTTCTCCCAGAGAGGAGTACAGAGCCAGGTTGAGTCGGGCAAAGCCCTTCAAATTAGAAACACTCCCGATCATACGGTTGTTAGCGCACTGGCCATGTCATATAGCGCCACCTTTACGGCTATTCTACGTTTTGCGGTAGAGTGGTCTACGGGTAGACTTGATGATTCAATAGCCGTAGGTATTCACAATAGTATTGATGCGGACACCATAGACCCACAAACCCTGGTTGCGGTGATTACGGGTGTTGTCAATGGCGCCGTCCCACCAGAAGCCATGTATGAGGCACTGGACAGGGCAGAACTATTACCTTCAGATTTTAATCCAATTACGGACCTGGATAGGCTCGAGAACGAGGCTCCGGAACCCGCTGACGAGATCTAGGCATGGCCACCGCTAACGAGCAGCTAAGGGATTCCTTGGTTAGACATGCCATGTATGTTCAGATGTTCTACGGAGGCGTCAGTAGAGAGGGCGTAAAAGAGTTAAATAGGTTAAGAAGGCGCACCATAAGGCTAGCCAACTCCTCAAGGGCCCTGAGAGGCCGTCTAAGCCGAATTAGAGAAGACCTTAACCAAACATATGATATTATCGAACGCGAGACAGACCTGGCCGTAAGGCGCCTCAGTCTCCTGGAAAAGAATTACCAAGCACGGACACTAAAGACGGTACTGGGGGAGGACTTCTCCCCAAAAAGAGGAGAGAGACCAAGTCTCCTTAGTTCACCTTTAGTCCCCAACGAAGATACGGCCACGTTAGCTTCCTATATGGCAGGCTCCCGGAGGAGACATACCTCGGCCGCATTATCCTACATAAGATCCGGTGGACAAGGTATCACCGGAACAACACGAGCCACGAGAGAGATTCGGGCTATACAAAGAACTATCTTCACCAAAACCCAAAATGCAGCGGCTAATGCCATGTATAGGAACAATGAAGATGTACTAAGCGGGTACCAATGGATCGCCACCCTAGACGGCCGCACGAGTGATATTTGCAAAGCACTTGACGGCCGGGTCTTCAAGACAGGGGCCGGCAGATACCCACCCGCACACTTTAACTGTAGAAGTACCACCATCCCGGTGGTTAAACGCTTCAACAGGTTACCAGATTCAGTCAGAGAAGGCGCACCATTACCACGGGCTGCCTACGATGGCCAGATACCAGAGTCCTTAAATTATCCTCAATGGTTGGTTACACAGCCAAACAGGGTGAAGTTACAGGCCCTGGGTTCACAGAGAAGGGTCGACCTCTTTAATGAGGGACGCCTCAATCTGACCAGGTTCTCCGATCCCGGAGGACGTTATAACTGGCGAGATTTTGTTAACGACTCTCGTCGCCCTTAGGCAGACCAACACGGCTGCAAATTACCTACCCCCAACGGAGGGAATTATGAATATCGAAGAAATTACTGAAGTCTTATCAAAGAATCCTGAAATGCTCGAAGAAATCTCACAACACGAGGAGATCGGTGAGTTACTTACAGGATACGCGTCCGAAGCTGTTAGTAAGCATAATGCTAAGCTCAGAAAGAGCAACGCTAACTGGGCAGCAACCGCGAAAGACTTAAAAGCTCAGATGGAATCACAATCACCTGTTGAAATGCCCGAACCTGTTACTCCAGATCATAAGGCTACCGCTGCAGCACCGGCTAACGTCGATGCCTCTAAGGATGCCCGTATCTCCGAACTGGAAGGACAGCTAAAGAATTTCATAAAGGAACAGCAAGTAAATAAGATCACCAACTCGGTGAGTGACGCCCTTTCGGCCGTTAACTTCAGAGAAGGTGGCTTGTCAATTGCCCGGCAGATTATCTCTCCCGATCAATTCATTATTGCTGAAGACGGTGTGGTTCGTCACCAGGACTCAATGAAATCCGTTTCGGAATACGTCTCGGAAGACTGGGTCAAGGGTTCACAGGGTTCAGTACTCCTCGAAACATCTCAGGCATCAGGAGGAGGCATTCACGCGTCCCAAGGTGCCGGTACCGCATCTACTTCCAAAAAGTTTAGCGACATGTCTGCCACAGAAAAAGGTATATATGCCAAAGAACACGGGATAGACGCGTTTAACCAGCTTGCAGCCAAGGGCTAAAGGCTTCTAACTTTCTTTTAAAAATCATAGGACCATATAATCATGCCTTACACTCGAATTGGCGACGTTTTCGTCCCACAAGTCCTCTCTGCACAAATCGCTGCAGAAATGGATACCCGCACTAGCGCACTTATCCGCTCAGGCGCGGTTGTTCAAGACTCTATTTTGGCAGCAGCCGCTGGCCAGAACAAAGGGTCAAAAGTAACTATCCCCCAGTACGCTTCCTTCACATCTGCCGATAAAATCGGTAACGACACCGATCCAGGTGCTAACGGCACTACCGGTCTATTAGCCTCTAACGCACGTACTTCTTTCGAAGTCGACGTTCCGATGATGCGCCGTGTTGTCAACTTTGATGCGATGGACCTTGCGCGTGCCGAAGCTAATGCCGATCCTCTTGGTGACGTTGCTGCCCAAGCTGCTGCCCAAATCATTGCTAACCAAGACGAGATCGTCATCAATGCCCTTGCAGGTGTTCTTGCAGACAATGATGCCGCACCGACGAACACCGGTACCGATGCCGAGCACGTAGCCGACGACATGATCACCGACATCACCAACGCTAATACAACCATCGAGGCTAAAAATAAATTCAGCCGTGGCACTCTTATCGATGCGGTGGCCCAGTGGGGCGATTACGGTAACCAAGCTGCGGTTATTGTTATGCACTCTGCGGTTTACTACCAGCTGTTAAAAGACGACACCACAAGCTTCGCTCGTGAGGGTGACCAAGGTTTCGTTGGTACATACATGGGTGTTCCCATTGTTCTGGAAGACCGTGCAACGGTTATTCCTGCTGTTACCTCTGGTACCGCTGTCTCTGCCAAGTATACTTCATACGTTCTGGGCGCGGGTGCCATAGGTTATGCTTCTATCCTAGGTTCTCCTGTCTATGATCGCAATGAGAAGGCCGGTAACGGCTGGGGCGGAGAAACTGTAATCGTTCGAAGAACCGACCTGGTTAATCCACGTGGCGTATCTTTCATCGACGCAGACTCTAACCCTGATAACAGTGATTTGGCGGATGCTACCCACTGGATGCGTCGTTTCAAACGTAAGAACGTTAACATTGCGTTCGTCCGTTCTAACGTAGCTTAATTCTAAGGAAATATAACCATGAGTCTTGTAAAAGGTACCAACAGCTACGTCACCTCCGAAGAAGCAGATTGCTACATGGAGTACCGTTCTGACGAGACTGCCTGGGAGACCGCCTCGTCGGTCGACCAGGACAAGGCTCTGGTTACGGCTTTCAATTACCTTGATAAGCTCCCCTGGAAGGGATGTGTAGCTAAGGAGAACCAGGTTCAGGCCTGGCCTCGAGTAGCTAGCATATTCATACCCTCCCGGGGAAGGGCTTATTACTATAGGGGTAACGAAACAGAAGTCCCACGTCAGGTAAAACATGCCCAGTACGAAATGGCCCTACACATCCTCACCAACCCAGGGATTACGGGTAGTTCCTCCGATGTGTCTTCCGTTACGGTAGGCCCACTGTCGGTTGATTTCAGCTCACAGGTGTCTAGTGTGCCTCGTCGTGTACTTAGTTGTGTCGAGGCATTCCTAACCCATGTACCGGGAAGCAGTAATGCCCCCCGCAGGATCAGCTAGTGGCTCTACGCAATCAACTACGGGATCTCGCCGATGACGTCATCAACAATGTCATTGGGGACCTTGCCGAGGACATAACCGTTAACCGCACCGAGAAGGGTGTTTATGACCCATCTACGGGCGGATACGGACCGGACACCGTCGTTAGTACCCAGACGAAAGGAGCTCGATTTACATTGGACTCTGGACCCCTGGGTGACTCCGGTGGGATAAACGCCCAACTGATAGTCTCGGCCAAGTCCGTCTCTTCGATTGATATCAACGATACCATCACGATAGGTAGTCAGGAATGGCAGATAGTATCCCTATCAGAAGACCCCTACATATACGACATGACAATTAGAAGGTAACCGTGGCTTATACTCGGATAGGGAACATTTTCCTACCTCAGGTCCTATCTGCACAAATCGATGCAGAGATGGATACGCGAACTAGTGCACTTATCCGCTCTGGGGCCGTTGTCTATGATCCACAGCTGGAGGCTATTGCAGCACACAACAGGGGTAACAAAATAACCATTCCGCAGTATGCTTCTTTCACAGCCGAAGATCAAGCAGGTAACGACACGGATCCCGGCGATGAAGGTACTACTGGACTCCTAACCTCCAACTCACGTACTTCCTTTGAAATTGACGTTCCACTGCTCCGTCGCGTTATCAACTTTGATGCAATGGACTTGGCTCGTGCCGAGGCTAACGCCGACCCCCTGGGTGACCTTGCCGTCCAGGCTGCAGAGCAGATCATCGCCAATCAAAATAAGGTCGTCATCTGTGCTCTCGAGGGAGTTCGGGCTGACAACGCCTCCTTCGACCATGGCGACATGATCATTGACCTCGTTGGTACGACCACTTCTGTTGCCTCCAATGGTTCTAACCAGATCCGTCGGGGCGCTATCCTCAGTGCTGTTTCTCAGTGGCGGGACTATGGCAACCAGGCTGCCGCCCTGGTTATGCACTCTGCCGTTTATTATGGTATCCTGCGACGTGACAAGACCTCCTTCAGGCAGGAAGGTGAGCAGGGCTTCGTCAAAACCTACATGGGTATTCCCATCGTGCTCGACGACGAAGTGACTACTGTCGCGGTTGGTACCTCACCGAACCAAGAAACTGCCTACTACACGTTCGTACTGGCTCCTGGCGCAGTTCGTTTTGCTTCTCTCCTACGCGCTCCTGTTTATGTTCGCGGTGAGAAAACCGGTAAGGGTTGGGGTGGAGAAACTGTAATCATTCGGAGAACTGACATGGTTAACCCAAAGGGTATCGACCACGCAGCATACGAGATCAATACTAACGAGAAGCTGTGCACACGTGGTTCTTGGAATCGAAAATGGCAGCGTAAGAACGTTGGCATCGCCTACATCAAGTCATTCGCTTAACTAGGAGATAACCCATGGCATTCACTACTGTCCTAAAGGATATCGCCTCTACGCTCGGACCCTCCGTTGGAGGAGCCCGTGTCTACCCTGCAAACCATGCAGAGAGTACCCTCGGGGATGAGTTCCTGATATTCCAGGTATTCCCCATTAATAGCCGAGACGAAATGTACGTAGACCCTGTCTACAGAGGTTTCGTTGAAGTTAGTGTATATACGCCCGCCGGGAATGGTGACGTGAGGGCTGCCCATCTTTGTGATCTATTGGAGGGACGACTCTCCAGAACGGTCATCGGCCGCACTCAGACATCCCAGAGCCGTATTGAAGTGGTTGGTATTGATAGAGCCGATACTAACCTTTATAGAGTAAATTTCCTTTTCGACTATTTTTCTACATAACATATTTAGAGGTTTTAACCATGCCACACATTTCAAACATCAGTGCATCGATCTTCTCAGATCTTCGGTACGTAAAGGCGGATCTCGCCTCCGGTACTGCGGCTACTTACACCACCCTTGAGGCGCTTCGAGGACCTTCCTCTGCACTTCCGGTGGCTATCGCTAACATTCGGGATTTCCCTGCCTTCGGCACCCCGGCTAATGTCGTGAACGTTCCTGTTTACGGTCAGGCCGTTTCTCAACAAATTCAAGGTCAATCAGATCCATCTGACCTGACGTTCAATCTGAACTACGTTCCCTCTTTACACGAGAGCCTCCACGACCTAGTGAAGAATGACAGTGACCCGTACACGTTCCTTCTTAGGCTTGCCCCGAAGTTACTTCCTGCGACACCGGACGGCGACGACGTTCTGTCAATGTTCAGCTTCCGAGCTGCATTCGCCTCCTTCGAGGTAACCCCGTCCCTTTCAGATAGTACACAGGCTGCACTAACCCTAACTCTAGCCTCAGACTTCAGCGGACCATTCACTACAAGCTAATTAATCAAACCCCGGGGACGGTAGTTACGTCCCCCCTATTTTTTCAAAGAGGTGATCCAATGGAACACAGGAATAAGCCTTTTGATAAACAGTTTGTAGCTAACATCACCTACGACAACATCATCAAAGACTTTGACAGATCTATCACAATTACGGCAAGCCGCCTAGAAGATAGGCCCGATGCCGGAGAAGAAATTCTCAAAACACTAGACATATTGAATCGTTGGAAAAAGATCAACGAAGAATTTAAAGAACATAACCCAGAATTATTCGGAGAGTAAATCATGAAGCACCTATTAGAATCCGGTCAAATGACCCGGGAGATCCCCTTCTTGGGAGGTTTCGTAGACGTACGTAAGACAACCGTTAAAGATCTTAAAGATATTCAGGCTGTCGCAAAGAGTGTCGATTTCAACAAAGACTCGGAAGAGACCATGCAGTTTGTCTATGACACTCTTAGACGTTTTGTAATAGGTGCCGAAGACATGGCCGACTCGGAGTTCGAGGAGTTTCCTGTCGAGGACTTGGGCGAACTGATTGAAGAGATCCTGGGTAAGAAAACGGGAAACGAATAACCGACGAGGATCTGTTCATGCTAGAGATAGCTGAACGGTGGGGCTATAAGCCTTCAGAAATGTTGGAGCTAGACGCGAGAGAATTCCTCCTCCTCGTCGAGTATCAATCAAGGCGTCCTCCGGGAATGCATGATGACGTCCGTGCCTACAGGCAGATTCAGATGACCAGCATGGCAGAGAAGCTACCTGCTCTTGAGGAGCTCTTTCCAGCATTAGCTGTGGTGGTAAAAGAAAGGAATCAGTCTGAAGAAGCACAAGTAGCAGCCATAAATAAAAACCCTTTTATAAAATTTGTTCGAGAAAAGGCCAGAGAGGCCGGAGAAGAGATTTTAAAAATGGAGTCGGAATGACAATAAGAGTATTTGGATCCAGACAAGCCCTAAGGCGAGCCAGGAAGGAATTCGATAAAGAGGCAGAAACTATAATGAGAACCTCTGCCCTGGCTACCTATGCCGACCTCGTTAGAACCACCCCGGTGGATACTGGTCGGGCCCGTCAAAGTTGGACGGTGTCATGGGACTTCCCCCGTATAGTTGACTGGGGGCAGGGTGGTGCGCAGGGAGCACAAACCCTACTACCCCGAGATATGACCGCCGACATTTGGTTCGCCAATGGCGTAGATTACATTGAACCCCTAAACATGGGGCATTCCCAGCAAGCCCCAACAAGATTTATTGAACAGGCCATCCTTCGGAATATTCCAGGCCAGACTTCTTCTTTTGATATTTAAGGAATTCTATTTTGGCAATTACAATAAGATATAAGGCAGATACAAGAGGAGCAGAGCGCAACATTTCTCGCCTAGAGCGAGGAGTTGAAAGTTCTGCCAGAACCGCCGAAAGAACAGGCACCACCTTTTCTCGGTTAGGTCCTCTCATCGCCGGAGCCTTTTCCTTGGTGGCTGTTTCAAGGTTTAGCAGCGCTATGGTTACGGCCTCCGATGCGGTTACGAACATTTCTAACCAACTTAGGTCTGCCGGAGTAGGTACTTCTGATATAGGTAACAACCTCCGTGCTGTTGCAGATTTAGCAGAAACTACCCGAGCTAGTGTAGAGGCCACCGGTGGATTGTATGCCCGTATCCTTAGATCTACAAGAGAACTGGGGCTTTCCCAAAGACAAGCCCTAGCTGTAACAAGAACGTTCCAGCAAACACTTGCCCTCTCGGGTGCTAGTACCCAGGAAGCCGCAGCTGCTTCCCTCCAGTTCGGACAGGCTCTTGCCTCCGGAAGATTGGCCGGTGACGAACTACGCTCTATCCTAGAGAACAACAGCTTCTTCGCACAAAGAGTTGCCGAAGAATTGGGTGTAGGCGTAGGCGCCCTAAGAGATATGGGTGCTGCCGGAGAACTTACCTCGGAAACCCTAGCCAGAATTGCCCTTGACATAGCTCCAGGTATCAATGAAGAGTTCAGTCAATTGGCACCTACCTTTGGTCAGTTGGCCACCGTAATTAACAATCAGGTGTTAGAGGCACTTTCCGCCATAGGTGGTTCCATTCTAAACTCGGTGGGCAATGCCGAGCTTCTGGCTACGGCAATAGGAGAGGGTCTAGGGGACACCATCAGGCTACTTGTAAGAAGCGTTAGTAGCTCCATAGCTATTATCATCTCTTCTTACCAAGCCGCCCTTACCACAATAAGTTTCTTTTGGACCGCCCTAACCACAGGAGCCGAGTCCGTATTCCTAGCTTTCCATAACTTCGGTGCAAGCTTTTTATCGGTCTTTACAAGCGCGTTTAGTAACTCGATAAACTTCTTAATTAATAGGGTTAACGATCTTATTAATTTATTAAACACAACAACTTCCCAGCTATCACGACTCCCCGGGGTAGGTATTGGTGAGATTCCGGAGATCGAACAAGTCTCTATAGGGGAGGGTATCAGGGAAAGGCTTCAGGCATCCCAGACGGCTAACAGGCAAAGACGCGCAGAACTAGCAACGGAGAGAGAAGATGGTCTTATGCAACTATCTGAGACCTTCAGGGAAGGTATAGATAGGATATTCGATGCTGCAACAAACGACTTCGGTACATCTGCCTTCTCAGAATCCGGTGAAGTTTCGGACGTGGCCCCTACCGTTACACCTTCGGTACCGGAGTCGGTAGCCGCTAGTGTTAATGTAGGCGAGACCATCGAAGAACAACTAGAGCAAGCCTCGGAGGTCGTAGATCGATCTGCCATGAGGTTCTCACGAAGACTAAGGGACACACTGGCAGAGGGTTTAGAAAGTGGAGACTACTCCCGTCTTAGGCAGGTCCTGCTTAGTAGACTATCCGAGGCTTTTGACCCGGATGGTACTCTAGAGCAAGGCATTGGCGCCGTATTTGATAGACTGGCGGGGGCTGTAGGTAACCTATTTAGCAACCTATCGGGGACCATCGGAAATCTGTTTAGTAGTCTTAACCTAGGAGGAGGTTTCCTTGGTGGACTAGGGGGTCTATTTAGTGGACTCCTGGCCTTCGAAAGAGGAGGCGTCGTCCCAGGAAATCCAGGCTCTGCAGTACCGATCATAGCCCATGCAGGTGAGGTTGTTCTCAACCGTAGCCAACAGAATAGGCTACTCAACGGAAATACCGGACAGACCATTAACCAGACCATTAACGTAACCGGGGATGTAACCGCCGCCACAAGAAGAGCGGTAGCAGATATGTCCAGGGATATTGCAGCAAACACAAGACAAGAATTTATTGAATCCGGGGTTCTCGCATAATGCCTACCTTCGACGACACAGGACTTAGCTATATAACACCCCTTACCATAAGAAGCAGAGAAAGGGTAACAAGAACAGAAACGTTAAACCTAAAGGTTCAGGCAGCAGGGAATGATGCCCAGCGTTGGGATTTAACCCTTGGATTAGAGACTACCTCAAAAGGAGGAGCCTCTTCGGCAGCGGGTAAGTTAGCCTCACACAGAGCTTACCACGGTCTATCTCGTAGTTTCACTACGGAGATGCCCCAACATCTGGGGTCAGAGCCAACAATATCTTCAAGCGCCGCTAGTTTTAGAGCATCTGCCATAGGTAACTACTCCTCTTCTACCACCTACAATAAAGGTGTGGTTGTTGCCAGTGGGTCGAACTACTACGTATCATTAAAAGATAACAACACCTCGGCAACTTCGGTAACCGCCGATTGGGTTATGTTAGCAAGACGGCCAAACCAGGCCGGATCTGAATACGTATACGGCACCCTTAGCTCAGGACAAGGTGAGTGGAAGCCAGGATACTTCATCCGCTTCACCGCACATAATAAGGTGTATATGGTTAGACGGCAGGTACCACCAGGCCCCCTAACCGGTAAAGTGCTTCTGGAAGTGCACCCTGTGCTTCACAGGACTATACCCACGAATGAGTTAATTTTTGCAACACCTTCTAACCCAGCACAAATAGATTGTTACTATTCCGATAGTAGTCCGGAAGGCTATACCTACTCAAACGGTATCCTACAACGGGCCACGGTGTCATTAGTAGAAGCTTTGTGATAACAGAAAAGCAAAAGAAGGCGTTGAAAGGAAAGCTCCTGCACCTAGATAATGATATAGGAATATCCCTGGAGGATCTCCATGGCTCTGCCTTCTGTCACTGTCAGGTTTCCAAAGGGTCTCCTTCCATATTGAGACGTTGTAAGAACATCGCCCAAAGGTTATTAGAAGAACATAAACGAGATGTCTATGCGATCTGTAAGGTAAAAGATACCCTACATAAGAAGTTTCTTACTTTCATGGGTTTTAAGTTTGAGAATAAGAAGTGGATATCAGCACAGGGATCGGACAAAGTAGTTGAGATTTGGAGATTAGAAAGATGTTAAGTATAGGTAATACCTTAACGGCTGCAATAGAGTCCTACCATTTAACGGCAGTATCCTTCCTGGAGATAGGGTTATCCCCTAGACAGTATCTGACCGAAGCTCCTATTGACGTGGACTTTTCCGGGACCATCTATAGGTCAAACAGTGATTTGATAGGTATCTCCCTACCCCAAGCTTATAACTCGGTGGATAGAGATACCTATCAGATTAGGTTTTCAGATAATGGAAACACATGGCGAGATCGCTTCCAAGGCAGGTCCGGTATAACGCTTAACGTTAAAATGGGATTTGCAAATGATGATGGCGATCTGGTTACCGAACTTTTAGATGTGTATCAAGGTTTCAGCAGTAAAGTCGACTTTCGATACGAGAACGAGGGCTTTGTGACAGAGGTTGCCTTTACGGGACAACTGCAAAAGCTTGATCAAACCAATATATGGCTATGTTCTCCACAGAACCAAGCACAAAGAGATACTACAGACAGAGCTTTTCAGTTTGTTCAGGATTCTGTAAGTGATGCCAGAGGCCTTCCATGGGGAAGGGGATCATAAATATGAGAGACGGAAACTAGTATGGGAATTTCAGCAGTAGTAGCGGCCGTTATATCCCTCGGCGCATCTGCTTATCAAGGCAGGCAGGCTAGAAAGAAAGCCAAGAGGGCCAGAGAAGCAGCATTAGGGCAACAAGTAAGGCCATCTAATTCAGCATCCCCTGTTCCGATACACTACGGTTATATATCAACACCGGGTATAAGGGTGTGGACCGAAACGGGTTCAACCTTTAATACAACCACCTACCCCGGAAATCTACCCAGACTAGGTAAACTCTCTAACCCTAATAACGATGGCGCAAAGAATGAATACCTTTGTGCCCAACATGTCATCGGTGCGGGCGAAATCTCGGGTGTATCGGAGATGTGGTCGGACCAGTTAAAACCCGATACCGAATATATAAACGGGTCCTCATGGGGAGACTGGAAATTTGGTGAAGCTTCTTCCGCTGCCGGTCACTTTAATTCGGCCAGGAACAATGCAAAGTTTACCGGACTATCCTACGCCACAACCGTACATAAGCTTGACCGGGAGGACCCCCAATATGGTGGTGCACCGGAGGTTACCTTTTTCATCAAGGGTAATAAGATTAATACCTTGTCCATCGCGGGCAATGTTGTATCCCTTTCTGCTTCCAAGACTTTCTCAAACAATGTCTCAGAAGTACTTTTAGATTACCTGACCAGTACTAGTTACGGATTGGGCTGGTCTCTGACAGACGATATAGATTTAGATAGTTTCTATAGAGCAAAGGTTATAGCCGACCAAGTAATGCAGGCCCAAGGTACTACCGCTAATGAGATACCTTCTTCCGTAGAGTTCAATGACACAGATTTATTCCCATATAACTACTTCAGTGAATCACGGAACGCATGGAGAGAAAGCGGAGATGGAGACACCTACCTCGAGGCTTATCAGTCTTTTGGCCTTGTAGGGAATACAGGATCTAGACCCGGTTGGCAAGACGCACGCTCTGTATACCAAGCTTCAGACTTATCCTCGGATATGAAGAGGTATGAGTTCAATGGTGTACTGTCTACCGATAATACACACAGGGATAATATATCCTCAATACTTCAGGTTGTTCCCGGCTACTCTTTCTTTAGGAGTCCTGCGGGAAAATGGAAACTGGTATTCCCTGACTCGGTCACCGACGAGGCAACTCAATCTGTTGCTGTCATAGACGACTCAGACTTGGTCAGAAACATCTCAATAGAGTACCCGGATTCAAACGAAAGACTTAACCAGTTAGATATTAAATTCTCAAACAGGAATAAGGAATTTGCGGACGACTCCGTGTCGTACCCCGAGGTATCGACAGACACCAAGTCTCTATACTACCAACTTCAACAGTTAGACCAGAATAAACTTCTGTCCGAAGTAATAGACCTTTCGGGCATTGTTGACGAGTACCATGCCAATGCCTGGGCCTCTAATACTATCTTTATAAGTAGACGTCCTACCTACTCCTTCGAAACTCGCCCCAAAGGTTTCCTATACGAACCCGGGGATATAATCAAGCTTGAAGATACTGCTGCCGGTGTAGACGCTTTCGTAAAGATAATAGATACAAGAGTACTTGCAAACCTGAACATCCAGTTCACGGCGGTCTTCTTCGACAAGGCTGATTACGGTTGGCTACCAACCAGGTTTGATGTTGTTACGTCAAGAGGTGAGCTTGATCCTAGTATTGGTACTCCGATTAACGTAGTAAGTAGCTTTGACCCTGCCACTAGGATAGTAACTGCAAAATGGGCTCCCTCCCTTACTGAGGACGTCTCTGTAAACTCCTACGTTGCACAAGTACAAAGAGATACTGACGAATGGCTAACAGTAGGATCTACAATAAGGACTAGTAGAGAAGTTCAGTACAACCCAGGAAACAGTGGAGTAGTCCTTAAGTTTAGAGTTCTCTCTAGGACTATAGATAATAGATACAGCCCTAATTCTGCTGAATCTGCTCCTATAACTATCCCAAACGTAGCCGCAGGATTCTTGATTAACGCACGTTTCAGGAGACAGGTTATTCCTGTAACCCCCGAAGGCGTTTTCGTTGAACCTGACGCTGTACTAGAGGTTTATAATGGAGCTGAGAAGGTTGACCTACTAGACCGTTCAGCCACTTTAACCAATAACACTTGGAAGATTAAAACCACCTCAATCTCGGAAACAGGCGGAGTAACCGACTTCGGATTACGAACTGTTGTAGTCTCTAGTACTGACGACACAGCGACTTACTCTCTACATAATTTTGTTTCCAATGGTACACTATCCGCGACTATTACATATAGAGGCCCTGACGGAGAAGAAGCAGATTTTGTCGTAGCCACTTCTATCATACAAGGAGCTAGAGGGGAAGACGGACAAGGTAAAGAGTTCATATTTGCTACTAGCACAAGTGATGCTTCTCCACCTACTGCTCCCTCTAACTCATGGGGATTCGACGCCCCCGTAAGTCCTTGGTTTGATGCAGCCCCGGGTCTAACATTAAACATCCCCGTGCTGTGGCAATCCGAAAGACAGACTTCGGGAGCTCCTGCCAGGAATGAGGCTGTAACGGATACTTGGTCCACTCCTGTCATCGTGGGTCGATACGGTGCTACGGGCCAAAGAGGATCCGATGGTCGGAACGGAAGTGATGGTTCCCCCGGAGCCGTAGGACCACCAGGCCCAGCCGGGGTATTCGGTGCCTCATTCACCTTCTGGGATAATACCAACTCAAGTAGAACACAGGACCAAATGTACGCAGCCCTACGTGCTTATGAAGGGCGGAACATAGTCAAAACAGGAGATGTCTATTGGCTGACTCGAACGGGTAGAGTTTTTATTTGGAATAACCCCGATCGTACCTCCAGCTCTCGTGGTAGTGGAACTTTCTCAGAACTGACCGCAAGTACTGCAGGGTTTATTACCCTTGGTGCTTTCATAGCCTCCGAGCCAGATGGTGCGGGCCAAGGCAGAGTTACCCTAAACGTAGATGGTTTAGAAATAAGAGACAGTAGTAATGTAACAAGGGTTAAAATAGGTAAGCTATAATACAATGGCACTAGTAGGAACACTAACGGGCAACTTCACCGGGCAAATCGCAAGTGAAACAGCCTCTGCTATCACAGGTGCAAGTGTAGGGGACCATATAAGGTTTACGGTAACCTTTAACCCTAGCAGCTCAATTTACCCGGGTAACCAGGAAACAGCGGTTCTTCGTGTAAGAGAGACCGGTGTTGGAAATGGCCTTGGTACTTCAATTGGGGGAACTTCAAGCTCCCTTACCCTGAATGTAATAAATAACGTACCTACCACTTTCTTCTACACTATTCCGGCCGGGTTCCCCAGAACCGATACTGCTACGTTCAGCATAGAAAGAACAGATCAATCCCCCGCAGGTCGTCTGCAACTTATGCAAACGATCACCTTGGGGGCCAGCGCTGTAGTCCAGCCTGATGTAAGTATTACCACTAGTCCTTCAAGAACCCTAGATATAAGCGGCACTGCAACTTCCTGGCCCCTTACCATAAGTAATGGTAATAATACCACAGATTACGTACTCAGACTGGGTAATACCGAAGTTGCTAGGGAAAGAGGTAATGGCACAGAAACGATAACTGCTGGTTTACCTAGTATGGGTAACAGCACCGTATATAGACTCCTAGGTGTTGTACCCGTAAGTAGAGGTGGAAATAATACAGAAGTATTTATTAAAAATATTACTGTAACTAGGACCATCACTGTAGTCCAGCCTGATGTAAGTATTACCACTAGTCCTTCAAGAACCCTAACTTTAAGCCGCACGGCAACTTCCTGGGTACTTACCATAAGTAATGGTAGTAATACCACGGATTACCGTCTGTACCAGGGAACCCTCCTGGTAGGTATTAATAGGGGAAATGGTTCAGAGACCATTAATCAGGGACTGCCTACAGAAGGTAATAGAACCACCTATAGGCTCGTGGGTGTTGTACCCGTAAGTAGGGGTGGAAATAATACAGAAGTATTTATTAAAAATATTACTGTTTTCGGCCCTGCAGCGGAGCCAGAACCAGAACCCGAGCCAGAACCGGAACCCGAACCGGAGCCAGAACCAGAGCCGGAACCCGAGCCTGAACCCGAACCGGAGCCTGAACCCGAACCGGAGCCAGAACCAGAGCCGGAACCCGAACCAGATCCAGATGTAAGCATCACCACAGATGCAGAGAACTACAGAATACTTTCTACTGCTACGTCTTTTAATGTGGCCATAGGTGACGGAAATGCAGACACAATATATACTTTGTACGTTGGAGCTGTAGCTGCAGGATCAAGAACAGGCAATGGAACCGTAGCGGTTAGTTCAACCTCCGCCTTAATACCAATGACCGGTATCCCCTACGTGTATGATATTTACGGGAAGATAGGTGAAAGCGGTACAGAGTCTTATGCAAAGTCGATAACTTTAACAAAGACTTCTACACTGGCGGCCGTAGCCCCTCGCAAAGATGATTATGGAATTGCTGTATATGATAACAACAGTACTTTTGTTACATCCTTTACAAGATCAAGTTTCTTACCCAGGGTTGTAGCAAAAGGCTCCACAACTTTAAGTACTACATCAAGAACCACCGTAAACCTCCCCGGGCTTAGTGGCTTGTCAGACAGTAACAGTAGAGTTGTCGTACAGACAAACGAGAACGGTAACGCCTTCAGCACCAGGCCCACAAGATCAGTACCGGCGGTAATGTCTAGCTCCGGTGCCAATGGAAGACTCACTTTGGGCTCGGTGGCAAGCGGAAGCTCCGTAAATTACACGGTGTTCCAAAACACAGGTCCCTCCGTATCAAATTCTTCTGGAAGAAATTACGGTGTGGAAATAAGGAATGGGGCCGGAGAGATTATAATTGATGAGTTTTCTAAATCTTTTGCCGTTAAAGAGATTATCAGATTAAACTCTTCACGGGTAACCAGATTCCCCGTCCCTACCGGGTCAGCGGTTGAGTACTTAAGGGTTAGTTTAACGGCCGGGAGATACCCGGTCTCGGACGGACCGCCCCTGGCTTGTATCTCCTATGAAGATGGTGACTCCACCATGGTCCCCCCGACGGTGCTCTCAAACACTCAAGGGTCCGGTGCAGCAGAGTCCTTCCAGTATGTAAGTGTTGTTGTCCCCATTGGGACAGCCCTCTCTAAATGGAAGATAGCTCTTCTAACCACAGAAACTCCTAGTTACTTCGGAGGTTCTGCCGAGACATACGGATTAAGATTAAGCGACGATAACGGATCGATTACCTGGGACTCTTCCTGGAGACAGGCGGTAGGTAATAACATTATAGCACCAAACTTTACAACAGGACCTACCATATCATCTACAAGAGCAGTTTCTTCCGGTAACGCCGGTGTGACACCGCCTTCTTCTAGTCCAACCGACATACAAGATACCAGGTCCGAAGGTCAAATTAGAAACCTTAGTTCACTAAACCCCATGGACCCCACAAACACATACCTGATGGGCGCGGGGGCTGTTTCGGGTTGGGTTCACTACTTTGGTGGAGCCTATACCGAACCAGAGTCAGGGAATTCCGTTTTAACCGGCGGGGGCATCCACGTCCCTTCTTTAACATTGACCAGTAGTACGTCAGCCATAGCCCACATGTTTAGGCTAGGAGATGGCGTAATTCAATCAGGGGTATCAGCCTTTACCCTGGATAGTAATAGCACCCCTCCTGCGGGTAGGTTCATCCTACTGCGGATAACTTAATACATAATAGTCACTAATTTAAAGCTAGATAACAAGACAATACGACCGACTCCATCCAAGTAAATACGCTAAAAAGGTCCCCACTCGCGGGGATTAACATCCTAGAGAATGAAATAGATATACTAGAATCGCCCGTATCACGGCAGACTACTCTCGTAAATCATATCCTGCCACAGCAGGTGAACACTCCCATAGGAGACTCAAATGCGTATTTCCGGAATCGAAAGGTTCATCGGTGGTGCCGACAATGTAGTTGCTTTGGAAATCCTCCAAGGCGAGCAGCGTCTGCTCCGAGGAACCTTAAGGGACAGCCAAGGTGCTGCCCTAAACATCACTGGCTTCACCCTCGAAGCCATGACCGAATTCTATCGTGCTACTGTGAGCACATCCCGTCGTTCTACAATGGTGTCCTCCCTGGACTTATTCGAGACGGGCGACCCTGGCTATGATGCCGGGTCCCTCAGCGCCGCAACGGTAGCTATCACAGATGCCCCCAATGGGGTCTTCACTCTCACTTTCCCATCTAACCTGTACGAAGTGGATGTCGACGCAGACATGACCGCTAACGTACCCGTGTGCGTTGTTTACGTGCGCTATTCAGATGGTGCTCCTGGAGCCTCTGGTACGACCAGCAGGGTGAGCCGTTTTGTATTAATCATACGGAGATCCAAGTTTACCTCGTAAACTCGATCTAGTATAAAACTAATTAAGGAATTCAGACATGTCAAATAAAGATTTCGACGTTCGATTTGAGGACAAGAGCAAGTTCTCTGTAGATTACCATGGCTACCGCACAGGTACCAGCACGGGTCCCAACACAGGAACCGGTGGACCCGGACCGGCAGGTCCCCAGGGCCCGAGGGGTAACCCTGGAGCTGATGGACAGGATGGTTCACAAGGCCCTCAGGGCTCCTATATGGTGCAAATATACCTCCGGAGCGCAAACACCCCTGATACTCCCGTGGTAACATGGTCTCCGGGTAACGCTCTCACAAACAATAGCGTAGGCTGGTCCTTGACGATCCCTGCTGGAACTGATTCTC
>WLWG01000582.1_pt1 | contig 36992 bp, 18 predicted proteins | sample 6712871 | NCBI WGS metagenome assembly WLWG01 (sample SAMN12718693, study PRJNA515312) | sponge metagenome | isolation source: marine sponge | host: Mycale hentscheli | place: New Zealand: South Island, Marlborough, Capsize Point | collected 2003-05-01
ACATCAACGCGGAGACAACTATTGAGTGTGATACTCACATTGGTTCTGGTTGTGACAATACACTTAACATCAACGCGGAGACAACTATTGAGTGTGATACTCACATTAAAGGAGACCTTATTGTAGATGGTAACCTACAATTAAATGGTGAGGACCTAAACATTGGTGACGGCAAGCTGAACCTGCAAGACCCCACTGATACTACCAAGGTTGTCTTCTCAGCTAACCAAGCATCAGATCAGGATGTTGTTGTCTATATGAAGGACAGCTACATCCAGCACTTGCCCACCCTTCCCTAATTTATCTGAGGAGTATAATGTCCACGATTAAAGATACAGATCTCTTCCTCGTACATCGCGATGGAGTAGATTACAAAGTAACAGCTCTAGGATTAAAAGATTACCTAAACCCTAAAATGCCATGGGAAGGACATAACGGTGGTATCTGGCATGTTAAGAATGCAACTAAAATTACAAATCTCACTGGTGGACCATTCACTGCTTGGGACATTGACGGTACTACTGAAAGAGGAATTACACAATTTGCGGTTAGCGAAGAGTTAGTATTCGTAACTCCACCAGAGTGCAATAGATTGTTTGAGCAAAATTCTGGAACTTGGGATTTTGGTAACTTAAATGATACCAGTATTGTGACGAATATGGAAAGTATGTTCTCCGAATGTGCGCAATTCAACGGGTTACTAGGCGGTAATTGGGATACGTCAAATGTGACGGATATGCAGTATATGTTCTTCGATGCCGAAACCTTCGACCAATACATTGGTAGTTGGAATACGTCAAATGTGACGAATATGGGCTCTATGTTCAAAAACTCCCAGGCCTTCAACAAAGACATCGGTAGTTGGGATACGTCAAATGTGACGGATATGAGTAGGATGTTCTTCGATGCCCAGGCCTTCAACAAAGACATCGGTAGTTGGAATACGTCAAGTGTGACGGATATGAGTTATATGTTCTCGGGGGCTACAGTCTTCGACCAAAACATCGGTAGTTGGGATACGTCAAATGTGACGGAAATGCACAATATTTTCTCCTATGCTAGGGCCTTCAACCAAAACATCGGTAGTTGGGATACGTCAAATGTGACGGATATGGGTTTTGTGTTCAATAGAGCATCTGACTTCAACCAAGACATTGGTGGTTGGAATGTGTCAAATGTGACGACTATGCAGCATATGTTCTTCGAGGCCCTATCCTTCAACCAAGACATTAGTGGTTGGAATACGTCAAAGGTGACGAATGTGAATAATATGTTCGCGGCGATGATCAACAATGTACCTGACTTCAACCAAGACCTTTCAGATTGGTGTGTTAGCATAATACCTACTTACCCCTTATCCTTTGACACTGGTGCCCTCTCTTGGACTGAACCAAGACCCTGTTGGGGACACTGCCCACGTGGTGAATATAACGGTATACCAGATCCTTGTCCATTACCATGGGAAGGACATAACGGTGGTATCTGGCATGTTAAGAATGCAACTAAAATTACAAATCTCACTGGTGGACCATTCACTGCTTGGGACATTGACGGTACTACTGAAAGAGAAATTACACAATTTGCGGTTGATGAAGAGCTGGTTTTTGTAACGTCACCATTCTGCCAAAACTTGTTTAAGGATAATACCGGAACTTGGGATTTTGGTAACTTAAATGATACCAGTAAAGTGAAGAATATGAAATCTATGTTCCAAGGTTGTGAAATATTCGACGGGTTACTAGGCGGTAATTGGGATACGTCAAGTGTGACGGATATGACTAATTTGTTCTTAGAGGCTAAAGTCTTCAACCAGGACATCGGTAGTTGGGATACGTCAAAGGTGAAGTATATGCAGTATATGTTCTCCAATGCCCTAGCCTTCAACCAAGACATTGGTAGTTGGGATACGTCTAGTGTGGAGTGGATGAGGGATATGTTCTCCAATGCCCTAGACTTCAACCAAGACATTGGTAATTGGGATACGTCTAGTGTGATGTATATGCATTATATGTTCGACAAGGCCCAATCCTTCAACAAAGACATTGGAACTAAGGAAGTAACAGTTGGAGGAAATACTTACACGGCTTGGGATATGTCTAGTGTGACAAGAATGGACAGTATGTTCCGAGAGGCTTCTGCCTTCAACCAGGACATCGGTATCTGGAATACGTCAAATGTGACGAATATGGACAGTATGTTCGGTAGCGCACGAGATTTCAACCAAGACCTTTCTGATTGGTGCGTGACGAAGATTCCCTTAGAGCCCAGTACTTTTGACACGAATGCTGACGCTTGGACTGAACCAAGGCCCTGTTGGGCACACTGCCCACGTGGTGAGAACGGTACAGAAGATCCTTGTCCACCTCCAGTTGGGTGGCATATCAAAAACTTAGTCAAAGTCGGTCCCGGATTTGATCATTTATATGTTGGACTGGCATATGCTAGTGGAATGGAAGTATATAATCTTAATGATTTTGGTACCAATTTAGCAGATCCAGATGTTCCAGGCAGCTTGGTAATTGATGTACTAGATCCCACTGTTGACGATGATATTAAAGATCTGATTGAGGCCATTCAACAGAAAGTACCGGATTATCCAGACTACGTTCCCCTTATTCAAATTCCTGCTGATGGTAATGAATATGTCATTAATACTGGTGTGTCCATAGAGGTGAATGGTGAGATTATTCCGACTAATCCTTTGTTCATTAGTGATAGTATGAGTTGGGATTTTGGTCCTTTGACTGATACCTCACTTGTTACAGATATGAAGTTTCTTATGTATGGCTGCGACAGCCATACTGGTGATGTAAGCAACCTGGATATGTCGAATGTCACGAATATTACAAATATGCTTGGGTGGACCTTTAATCATCCAAGCATTGGAACTTGGAACACAAGTAATTTGGAAATTATTGGGAATCTTTTTGAAGGTAACAAGGTATTCGACCAAGACATCAGTGGTTGGAATATGAGAAAAGTTACCGACGTACATGGCATGTTCCATAGCGCTATTTCATTCAACCAAGATATCGGCGGTTGGGAATTTACGGACGCATTACAGCTCACGACCCCTAGCGGAGAACAGTCCATGTCGTTTACGTTCTATAACGCCAAATCCTTCAACCAAGACCTTTCTGGATGGTGCGTGGCGAATATTCCATCTCAACCCGCTAATTTTGACACGAATGCTGACGCTTGGACACTACCTAACTCAAGACCATGTTGGGGACACTGCCCACGTGGTGAGAACGGTACAATAGATCCTTGTCCACAGCCACAGATGCCATGGGAAGGACACGACGGTGGTATCTGGCATGTTAAGAATGCAACTGAAACTATAAACCTTAATAATTATCTCCCTGTATACACAGCTTGGGACATTGACGGTACTAATGAAAGACAAATTACAAAATTTGAGGTTGGTGACGAGCTGGTTTTTGTAACGGAACCAAACAGCGTTGATTTGTTTAATGGAAATACTTCTGGAACTTGGGATTTTGGTGACTTAACTGATACCAGTAAAGTAACGAATATGACAACTATGTTCTATCGTTGTCAACAATTCAACGGGTTACTAGGCGGTAACTGGGACACGTCAAGTGTGACGGATATGCATACTATGTTCGACAGTGCTAAGGCCTTCAACCAAGACATTGGTAATTGGGATACGTCAAGTGTGACGGATATGAGTGAGATGTTCTTCGAAGCCGATACCTTCAACCAAGACATCGGTAGTTGGGACACGTCAAGTGTGACGAATATGGGATATATGTTCGACACGACACCCTTTAACAAAGACATTGGTAGTTGGGATACGTCCAAGGTGACGGATATGAATGGGATGTTCCGTGATGCTTCTGTATTCAACCAAGACATTGGTGGTTGGGATACGTCAAGTGTGCTGGATGACGGCCATATGATAGAAATGTTCGGTAACGCACGAGATTTCAACCAAGACCTTTCTGATTGGTGCGTGACGAATATTGACAGTGAGCCCTATCAGTTTGACATAAGAGCTGACTCCTGGACTTTACCAAGACCATGTTGGGGACACTGCCCAGGCGGTGAAAACGGTACAGTAGATCCTTGTCCACAGATGCCATGGGAAGGACATAATGGTGGTATCTTCCATGTTAAGAATGCCACTGAAATTGCACTACTCAATGGTGGACCATTCACTGCTTGGGACATTGACGGTACTACTGAAAGAGAAATTACACAATTTACGATTGGTGAAGAGCTGGTTTTTGTAACGCCACCAGACTGCACTGGTTTGTTTTCCGGTAATGCTAAAACTTGGGATTTTGGTGACTTAACTGATACCAGTAGTGTGACGAATATGGAAAGTATGTTCTCCGAATGTGCGCAATTCAACGGGTTACTAGGCGGTAATTGGGATACGTCAAATGTGACGAATATGAGTTGGATGTTTGAAGAGGCTATAGACTTCAACCAACCCATTGGTAGTTGGGACACGTCAAATGTGACGAATATGAGATATATGTTCTGGGGGGCTACAGTCTTCAACCAAGACATTAATACTAAAGAAGTAACAGTTGGAGGAAATACTTACACGGCTTGGGATACGTCTAGTGTGAAGTATATGGATGCTATGTTCGATGTGGCTGAGAGCTTCAACGGGAACATCGGTAGTTGGGATACGTCAAGTGTGACGATTACGGCTGCTATGTTCAGGAACGCTAAAGCCTTCAACCAAGACATTAATACTAAAGAAGTAACAGTTGGAGGAAATACTTACACTGCTTGGGATGTGTCAAATGTGACGACTATGGTCAACATGTTCCAGATGGCCCATGAATTCAACGGGCCCATTGGTAATTGGGACACGTCAAGTGTGATACATATGACGGAGATGTTCTCGGGGGCTACAGTCTTCGACCAAGACATCGGTAGTTGGAATACGTCAAATGTGATGAGTATGAATTATATGTTTGACGATGCTATTGCCTTCAACCAAGACATCAGTGGATGGGATACGTCGAGTGTGACGGATATGGACTATATGTTCTATGACGCCCAATCCTTCAACCAAGACCTTTCTGGATGGTGTGTTAGCCAATTTGCTACTGCGCCTAGCAACTTTGACACTGGTGCCACCTCTTGGACTGAACCAAGACCTGTCTGGGGAACCTGTCCTAGAGGAGAAGATCAGAACCCATAATAAATAAGGTATGGCAGATATTATTATTCAAAAGAAGAACGAGATTGACATCGTTCTTGACTGTGAACAACATATCCTTTATGAGTTACAAGAGGCGTATTCTTTTGATGTAGAGGGCGCTTCTTTTTCTCCTGCTTTACGGTGTTTACGCAAGAGCCTTCGTTATACACAGGTAAATCCCATACCTAAATAATAATAAAAAATGCCGTCACAATTCCTAACAATCGCCAGCGTTGGTGTGACTCCATATCCCTCCAACGTTTTTATTGTTAAAGAAACAGAACCAGAATATCGTGATAACGGTGGAGACCTCCAAGAAGGGGATCGATGGTTCCACAAATCGAGTCGAGTCGAGTCAGTTTATGTTGACGGGCATTGGCTGGCTTTCTCTTCAACCCTTCCTAAATAATCAAAACCGTTGGTTCAATGACAAACGATAAGAATCTTTTTAATCAGTTAGATGACCTTTTTGAGGAAATCAATGTAGACCAAGCCAGTTTGTTGGTTGGTGGTGAGATTAAACCTAGTCAAAATGACTATGAGTCTGAACTTATTGAAAAACTCAACAATAACGAAATCGAACTTACCGATCAAGTTATAAGTGAAATCAGATCTAACATTACTGAGGGTGGTGATGTAGATCTTAGACTTACAGAGTACTTGAGGAACAAGTATGCTTTGGATGAAGAACAAGAAGAAGTAGAGGAAATATCAGAAAACTATTCTATCGATATAGCACAACCTAAAGTAATAAAAGAAGAAGCAGCAGAAGCAGAAGATATCTTACAACCTCTAGATCATATCCAGGCACTTGCTGATCAACTTGGTGGATATGTCAAGAAAAATAATCTTGAACAAAAACCAGAGTCTGAACATAAGGATTCTCTAACAGAAAAGGTAGAGTATCTCTCTAGTCAGTTGGGTATTATTCGTCAGGCTCTTGACGAACAGGGACAGACAATTGTTGCTGGTATCGGTCAGGGTGGCGATGGCCAAACACCAGGTTCTGGTGAAGTGCGTCTCCAGAAAATGGATGACGTCGATATGGACGGCATCAAACCTGGACAAACTGTATGTTGGGATCCAGACCTTAACAGCGGCACAGGTGGTTGGTACCCATGCGACGGTGGCGGCGGCGGTGGCGGTGGCACCATTCAGCCAGCCACTACTGGTGCAGTTTTTGGTTGCCAAAGAGTTAAAGGCGGGAAAGACCAGTGCGCAGACCTCTACTGGGGTAGCAAAGATGATTATGACACTTGGTATAATGATGGTGTCACGTTTGGAGATATCAGGAATACTAACGCCAAACCTATCCAGTCAGACATTAAAGCAATTGCTGGATGTTTCTCCTTAGAATATACACCTTCGAGTACATATCCTGGTGCTAATGAATCAGATAACTGGATTGCAGCTGGTCTTGTAGATTGTGATGACAATATCCTACCACCAGAGTCTGTCAGCGCTAGTGGTACTTCATCTCCCCTTGGTCCTGAAGGTTATTTCCTTGTATATGATGATCCAAGCGATTGTGGAGAAGGAGATGAGGGATGTGATGGCACTGCTGTTGATTACATTGGGTGTTCACCTGTCCTTCCAGTAGATGAGGATGATACAGAACCAGATGCCTACACTAACGAATTAAAGTATGGTGATCAGGTTGATTACGACTCTGATCCTCAGTCAGGCGTATCAGTTGAAGATGAAAACGGGGATCCTATTGTTGGTGTCAATGCAATCCTGGCAATTAGTTTTGAGGGTTGTGATAAAGATACAATGGAGGGTAAGTACTCTGTTTACTACGCAACTGCAACAGGAATAAAGGTAGCTTACTATACAGATAGTACTGTTGGAGCACAGGACAGAAGTTTCTTCATTGCAAATGCCAATTGTGATACAACAGTCGAACCACCAGAAGAACAGGAACAGGTAATTGGTTGTTTAGCTGTTGATGGATGTAAAGAAGTCAGTGGTGTTGATGAAAATGGCGATGTAAACAAATATGGGCAGATTTACTTTGGTAATGGCGTTGTTGATGATTCAGATAAAGTACTTGATGATTCTGGTAGTGACGTAGACAATGCACAGAAGCTTCTGTTTGTTGTTAGCAAAAAAGATGAAATTTACACCATTGATGAAATTACTGGTGAAATTACCGCCATATGGACAGTAACTTATCTTGACTTTGATGGTAATACCAAATTCATTGATTATGAAGGTACAATTGATATCACAACTTGTGAAACCGGTTTCTTCATTGAAAGTCCCAATCAGTGTTTAAATCCTCTTGAGGAGATTGAGGAAGAAGGAGATACTAAGCCTTGGCCGGGGCAAATTACCGGTTGTGGTGAACTGGCTGAGGGATCCCCCTCAGGTAAAATGTACTGGGGTGATGGAGATGCATCAAATAGTAGCCCAGCTAAAACTGGTCCAGGTAACACAGGCAGTGAAATCAATGATGCAGTTAAAATCATCTATGTTTTCAGTACAGACCCAGCAGTAAATGAAACTGACAAAGTTGGTTCTTGGAATTGTCTCTATAAGAAATCTGATGATTCCTATGGAATTGCATTCTCTGCTAACGCAAACGTTGATGATGGTTCTACCCAAGGATTCTTCCTTGACACAGATAGTGACACCAGCAACGCAATTTGTGCAGATGGTGGAGATGAATTACCAGAACTGAATTTTGGTATCTTCACAGGTTGTCGTGAAAAAGCAACTGGATCTTCGGTGTATTGGAACACCAGGACAGCTGCCAGTTTGGGTGCAACTGATAACATTGCTTCTTATCCCGATGGTAGTGACGCAAATAACGCCCTCAAACTTTACAGACCATTCTCACTGGACAATAAGACTTATTTTTCTGTCGTTGTTACAGATAATAACAACAGACCAGATATTGCCATTCATATGGATGATGGTACAACAAGCCCAAGATTTGGTTTGTACATTGGTGGTGCTGGTTCTTGTATTGATGAAACTGAAGAGGAAAGTTGCCCACTAAAGGAAATTGAATATGTCCCACCAGTAGGTTGTCGTGAGGGACAAGAGGGGACAGATCTTTTGTTTGGGCCCATCAGTCTGATTGATGATGAGTTTGTTGGTGACATGAGTCCATATTTTGTGGATGATAATGTCATTAAGATTCTTTCAGTTTATACAGAAGATAAGTGCGATAACAATTACGGAAAGTGGAATTGTTTGTATTCGAGGTTTAACAACTCAAGATCCACAGAAGAAGTTAAACTTGTTACTCGCGAAGGTATCTACACTGCAGATGTTTATGAAGACTCCGAGACATTCTTCTTGGATACCAGTGATGTACCTTGTGCTGATGAATCTGGTGATATTGGTAATGGTCCACCTGTTTCGGGTATAATCACTGGATGTCGTAGAACACTCGAATCTGCTGGTACCACACTCCATTGGGGTGATGGAACTCCTACCAATGAGATCATAAAGGATGTCAGTGGTAATGATGTTACTGACGCCAAGTTCATTGTTGGAGTGGTGTCTCTGAATTCGGGACCCGATAAATTCGGAGATTGGATTTGTCTGTTCCGTAGAGCTGATGGTTCATACGACACGGCAATTACTTATGGTCAGTCACCAACTGACGGATACTTCCTTGAAGGTTCTAATTGCGACCCAGACGAATGTGATGGAGATATTTACGCTGGATTCCTTCCCTATTGTAATGAAGTAGATCCCAACTTTGAAGCTGGTGAACTTTACTGGAACAATGGCGATGATGACATCGACAACTTGCCGGTGGTAGATGAGAATGGGACACAAGTTCTAGCACGTAAAGTACTTATCACATTTACTGTTGACGAATGTGAAGATGGATTTGATGTAACCAATGATAACGAGTGGTTGGCATTATATTTCGATGAAAATAACAAACTCTCACTACTTGGATCTCAAACTGGTAAATCACCAATGGGTGGTTATTACATTGAGGTTGATGAACTCAATTCCTTCTGTGCTTATGAAGATAGTGTAATTGGTGGTAGTTGTGAATCAGACCTCGATTGTCCACTGGGATTCACTTGTATTGGTGGCGTCTGTGAGCAGATGAGATGTGAATCCTCAGATGGATGTCCTGAGGGGTTTGATTGTGTTAATGGCGTTTGTCTGAAGCCTTGTGGTGAGGGTGAAGATGCTCTCTGTCCTCCAGGTTATCATTGTCAGCAAATTGGAGATAATGATCTTACATATTGTATTCCTGGTAAAGGGTGTAATGGAGATTGTCCTGAAGGTTACTTCTGTCTGAATGGTGAGTGTGTCATCCTTGAGTGTCCTCTTACTAATCAAGATGGACTAATTGGTGATGGATGTCCTCCTGGAACTGAGTGTCACCTTGGTCAGTGTCTGAAGCCTTGTCCTGGTGGAGATGGCGATTGTCCTCCTGGATTCTTCTGTACTGATGGATATTGTTTCCCAATTCTTGGTCCTTGTCCTCCTGGTGGATGTCCTCCTGATCACGATTGTGTCTTAGGTGCTTGTCGCCCATCCTGTAATGTTGATGATGGTAGTTGCGAAGGACCCTTTGAGTGTCTGAATGGTCACTGCTTCCCTGAGTGCCCTCCAGATCAAGATTGCCCAGAGGGATATAAGTGTATTGGTGGTGTATGTTATCCATCATTCATTGATTGTAATGTTGATGGAGATTGTGGTGGAGCCTTTGAGTGTCTGAATGGCATTTGTCTCCCACCTTGTGACCCTGTTGAGGGTTGTCCTGAAGGAATGAAGTGCTACTTGGGAGTTTGTGTTCCTGAGTGTAGTGAAGACTCCCCTTGTCCAGATGGTTTCCAGTGTATGGGAGGCATTTGTGTTCCAATCATTGGATGTAATGTTAACTCTGATGGCACTGATAATTGTCCAACTGGCACAACTTGTATTGATGGTCTATGTAAGCCATCCTGTACTGACGACTCAATGTGTCCTGATGGTTACAGTTGTTTCCTAGGTATTTGTTACCCAGACTGTGACACAGAACCTTGTCCTCCAGATCACATCTGTCTTGGTGGTAAGTGTATTCCAGAACTGAGTTGTGATCCCAACGAAACAGATCCTTGTCCTAATGGATTTGATTGTATAGATGGCATCTGTCGTCCAGTTTGTGATCCAGATCCCGGTGTAGAACCAAACTGTCCTCCCGGATGGGATTGCTTCGATACTGGTAACGGAACTATTTGTGTTCCACCCTGTGACAGTGGAGTATGTCCTCCAGGTCACGAGTGTATTGGTGGGTTCTGTATTCCCCCATTCGTTTGTGACGATGATCAAGGGAACACTCGTCCCTGCCCTCCAGGATGGGGTTGCACACCAGAAGGTATTTGTCGCCCACTCTGTCCTGGTGGAGATGACGATTGTGATAATGGTCAATGTATTGGCGATCGTTGTTGGCAGACTTGTAGTGACACCACACCTTGTCCAGATGGATTTGATTGTGTTGATGGCAAGTGTATTCCTCAGATCGGATGTAATCCAAACAGACCTTGTCCTACAGGTTACGAGTGTGTAGGTGGCATCTGTCGCCAAGTTTGTGATGATAGCACAAATGATTGTCCCACTGGATTTGATTGTTGGAATGGTCATTGTTTCCCTGAGTGTCCTTCAGAAGGATGTCCAGAAGGTCACAAGTGTATTGGTGGACATTGTATCCCCATCACTGGATGTAGTGACGAAAATGATTGTCCTACAGGTTATGATTGTTTCAATGGTATCTGTCTCCCATCCTGTGATGGTACCCCTTGTCCATTAGGCACAACTTGTATCGATGGAATTTGTCTTCCAGATGGTTGTAATAATACTGATGATTGTCCTGATGGATTCATCTGTTGGGATGGTAAATGTTATCCACAACTAATTTGTGATGAGAATCGTCCGTGTCCAGATGGTTATGAGTGTCTGAATGGTACTTGTGTTCAGTCCTGTACCCCTCCAGATGGGACACAAGGTCCTTGTCCTGATGGTTATGTGTGTGTTGATCCTGATGGCGTTTGTCTGAAGGAATGTACAGATGGAGATGATTGTCCTCCTGGAACAATTTGTGTTGATGGAATTTGTGTTCCAATCTTCAATTGTGACAGACCTGGCGGTTGTCCTGATGGTTATGAGTGTTTTGGTGGCATTTGTCTCCCAACATGTCCTAATGGAAGTAATGATGAGTGTCCAGCAGATCATAAGTGTGATGATGGAGTATGTAAGACAGAATGTGATGTCAGCAATCCATGTCCAATCGGTTTCGTCTGTGTAGATGGATTCTGTGAGGCAATAGGAAGACCTGACGGTCCTTGTGAAGGAGACGATAATTGTCCTGAAGGATTCGAATGTGTTGATGGATTCTGTCGACGCATCTGTGCCGAAGGAGGCGCATGTCCTCCTGGATACATCTGTATGGGAGGCAATTGTTTCCCAGGCACCCCTGAAGGACCTTGTGCTGACGGTGTTTGTCCTCCAGGTTATGAGTGCTTCATGGGCATCTGCCGTAAGCCTTGTGCCCCTGATGGTTCCTGTCCTGACCTCTTTGAGTGTAATGATCCCCCAGGTGGTTGTTGGCCACTGATTTGTCAAGATGACACTGATTGTGGTCCTGATGGGGCTTGTGTGGATGGTAGATGTAGAGAGATATGTACTGATGGAGATTGTGAGCCTGGATATGAATGTGTTCAGGTTTCACCTAATCTAAACGTTTGTCTACCAATCACAGAAGGTCCTGGTGGTCCTGAGCAACCTGTTGATCCAGGTCCTAATGAGCACCCAGCAGTTGGTTGTGAAAGAGTTGATAAGTGTGGTCTCCTTTATTGGGGATCAGAAGAGGATTTCGTTAATAACACTGGAGAACTTCAACAGAATTCCAATGGTCCAATTGAAGTTTCAAAAATTGAACTGATCACGGCTTCTGATGTTTATCCTAACGGATTCGGTACATTTACTGTCTTCTACAAAGATTGTGATACTGATGACATCCGTCTTCACACAGTTCAAAAGCAATCTCCAATCAATGACGATATTCAATCCTTCTACATCAAACCAGATGATGACGCACTTTGTGTCGATTTTGGTGATACTCACGAACCCTATCCAGGACTGATCGCCGGATGTAAGGAAACTGACAATGGTGGCACAATTCACTGGGGTACAATCCCCGAAGGAATTAGTGATAACTATCCAAATGCACCTCTAGAATACCCAGACGGCAATCCAATTATTGCCAAAGGCATAATGTATGTCTTCAGTATCAACTCTGTTGATCCTGAGGATGGAGCTCCTGGTCAGATTGGTATCTGGAATATTTTCTATCAGGCAATCAGTGGCGAGGTGGAAGTTACCACAGTTTATGGTAGATCAGGCCCTCAAGGACCTGAAGGCGCCTTTATGAGAGCCAGTGAGGGTTCACGTTGTATTGATGATCCATTCGGAATCACAACAACTAGAGATGTCATCCTGGTTAACTCACCAAGAATCCTGGAGACCAGGAATTCATTCCTCGGTAAGAATCCACAAGGAACTGATGACATTATTGGACCTAATGGCGAAATCATTAGGTATGAGACACAGGAACAGGCAAACTTACTGAACTTGGATCTCCTGGAACACCTCGATAAGAGTAAGCCAACTGTTCACGTAATCGAAGACATCAACAATGTCAAAGGTTACTATGTTCCTCAAAGAGGAGATCTTTGGATTGACCCAACAAATTACTCAATTTATGTTTGTGAGATTACAGGTAATCCTAGTAATGAGCAAATTCTTGAGAAACCAGATCACTATGTGGCTTGGATTGAGTTAGGTGCAGCAGCTGGTGGCGGTGGTTCCGGCACTGGAGGCGGAAGTAACATCTTCTTACAAGATTCACAACCCTCTCCAGCACTAGTCCAACACGCTGATATGTGGATTGACGCAAAAACATATCTCGCTTATGTTTTTGAATCTAGATCAGGATCTTGGGTGTCAATTACTGGTGACATCAAAGCTGTTTTAGATAACAGATTTGAGGTAAGCATCGGTAATAGTCCACCACCTCTAGGTACTACCAAGTCAGGTGATTTGTGGTTTGACTCTGAGGTCGCTGAGATGAGGGTGGCTTACATACCAGATGGATCTAATGAATTTGTTTGGGTACCAGTTCAAGGTACAGGTCACAAATACATCCCACAAAACACCAATCCTTTCGCTGATGGTCAAGAATCTGAAATGATTGAGTTACAGGCACAGATGTCTAGACTAAGTACTAGATTAACTGCCCTTGAAAACATAAATAACTAAAAATATCTATTATGAGCTGGTTAGACTCTGATGATTTTCCCAGTGGGCCAGGTGGCATCTCTGTTGATCAATATTCACCCTGGGTGCACCCTGTAACACAAACAGTATACTTTTGGGAACCCCAAAAAATGTCTTGGGTGACACTGAATAGTCCTGGAGCCAGGATTTTTAGTGACACAGAAGATCCTGCGATTTCTAATGGAATTACATTACAGGATGGTGACCTGTGGTGGGATTCGAGACACTTGGAACTTAGGGTTTATCACAGACCACTTCCACTTACTTCAGATGGTTATGTCGCTGGTAGATGGGTTTCCTCTACTAACCCAGAGATGTCACCTGAAGATCCTAATAGGAATATGATTATTGGTACCATCATGATTGATGGTCCAAGTGCACCTTATGAAGTGGAAGAAGTAACCTATACAGTCACCAGACCATTTGGTGGAGCTCCTGAAAGTAAGATTGATTATGAGTGGAGATCTTCTCCCCCTGAAGTTGTTATCAGAGATGATGATGGTAATGATCTCACAATCACACCTTACATTGACACTCCACACCAATCAAGTACAAACATTGTGTTCCCACAAGGTTCTGCGATCTTTGATGGAAATTATCAGGTTTCGTTTAACATCAGTTGTAAGATTACTGCCAAACCGGAATTTGAAGACGAATTTGTCAACACCATTGGCAACTCTCCATCTATTAATGTGAAACCCATTCCATTGACAGCCGATCCTGTTCAGTATATTGTGGCCACAGTTGGGGCTTCAGGCTCCATCATCCACAATAATGGATCAGTGAATGTCATTGGAACTGACACTGTTACTTCCACGTTCTTGGTACCTAACTTCTTTATCTCTACAACGAATTCTTTGTTGACTGACATGAAGTATTCAACCAAACCAAAGGGTGAGAGCTCACAAAATGATATTGTAAGCACTAAGGTTTCTGATTATGGGCCTATTTCTGATGGGAACAATGGAACAGTTCAAAATAAAAACGGTTATCTGTTACAGATTTCCACATTGAATTTGGCCAGTGATGTAACACTTTATATTTGGGATGAAGCTAATGAAGCTCTAACCGGAACACTTATTCTGCAGGCATCATGACATACTCCAATTCTGAATTAACAGAATATCAGGTTACTACCTCATCTAATGCAGGTGAGACGTCCTCTCAGGTATTCCCTCCAGACAAGACACTCCCTAAGTATTTCTTAGACAACCCCATCAATTTCCAGATTACTAATAACGAGTATACATCTGGTCCTTACTACTACGACACAGTCAGAAATACTTGGATCTTTTACACTCCAGGTACTTATATTCCCTCACCACCACCTAATCCTGATGGTGGGAACTTGTGGATTGACCCCACAAATATGTACTTGATGTATGTATATAATGATAATGATTTTTCATTCCCTGATGCAACATCAAATACTTGGTATGCTCTCACAACAAATAAAAGGGCATATGATTACCTTATCTTACCACTGGCATTGGATGGTGATATTAATGTTGTGTTCCCTCCAGATAGAATAAACATTTTTAAACAATCCTATCTTTACTTCAACAGATCAGATTTGGATTTGAAGGTAAGAGTTCAACAAACAAATTCACAGGGTGATGTTATTGGTCACCAGTGGGTTTCACTTACTCAGAGGGCCATTCAAGCAGTTGATGATCCCAGTAGTGACTTCATTAATACACTTCCTGCTCCAGCGTTGAGACAACTTCATAACAGTGTTGGTCAGCTAGAGCAAAGGGTTGAGAACTTAAAAGCCGCAGTTGGCATTTAACATCATAAATAAAAGAAAATCAAGTTATGACAAACACTCCAGGAACTACAGAACTTAGGAATAATGCAATCATCAGGCCAATTGAGCCTGATGTAGAATCTCCTCTCAGAGTTGAAGGTGAATTGTGGGTCAATAGTGTAACACTATCCATGTATGTCTTCTCATTTGACATGGATAGTCAAGGAACTAAAGGGTGGATTGGAGTAACCTCTGGTCAGAATAATGGATCCATCATTTATAGTGGAGACACCCCACCAACGCTTGCTGAGATTTATCCCAACTTAGATAACTACAATCTTACTGGTGATATCCCAATTGATCCATTGCCAGGAACAGTATGGTATGACACCAAAAACCAGATGTTGAAGATTTATTATGTTACTGCTAACACAGCACCAGTTGATGATACAGATAATACAGGTTCAGATCCCCTGCCCATTGATTATTACACAGCAAGTTGGGTGAGTGTCACAACCTCACATTACTTAGAGGAGTCAACCGCGTCAATGGTAAATGATCTGCAAATACAAGTAGATGACTTGACAGCAACTGTTGCCCAACTAGAATCCATCATCAACCCTTGAGATCATGGCATTTAATTTTCCAACAAATCCATCAACTAATGATAGGTATCCACAGGAAGGTGATACTGCTGGACTAGAAAAGACTGGTGGTGTAATTTACAAATATGACGGCAATACGAATAGCTGGAACATTGTTGGTCCAGATAATATTGCAACCACTGATTGGGTCAAAGCCCAATTCAAAGATGACTCAACTGCAATTGACAGGGGATATGACATCCTTGGGTCTACTAATGAAATCACAATTGATGCAAATTATTCATATAATGCATCAAGGGATGAGGAAAATGTTAATTTAGAAAGTGGGATTCGTACTGACGTTATTGATCCTGACGGTCCACAAAATGACTATGAGGAGTCACTGGACAAGTATCTTACTGAGTGGGAAACTGACAGTATTGATAATAGTATTCCTGGTCTTCAGTCAGTAGCTGTAGCAGGTATTGATTATCAATATATTGCTGACGGAAATATGTCAGCAAATATTTTCAGTACAAAATACAAAGATATTGTAGACTTTCTTGTCAGTGTACAAGACAGAAATCAACAAAATTTAAATTATCTAGCTGATTGTGGTGTAGGTGACACCATTGAAATCAACTATGAAGGTTCAGATGGTAATCTTGAGTACGCAGTTTATAAGTTAAGAAAGAAAGTTGAGGTAGATGCAAATCACTGGGGGATCAGAGTTAAATTTGAAGCTGCTTCTAATCCAGAAACCAGATTCAAATCTACTTCAAGTGCAACCTCCTATAACTTTAAATTCTATAAAAAGGCGTTCACTACAGAAGGTGGGGAATTTAGTGGTCCAATTCATGTAGTGGTAGATGATGAATCTGCACTGATGGTTAAACCAACAGACCCAAATGCAGACACACTATTAAATGTAGATACACTTAATAATGATGTAACCATCAATCAAGAACATGACGAGTACCTTGACTTTATTGATACAAAATCGGACTTCAGTGTGGTTACACTTGGACACCTTAACAGAAAATTAGGAGTTGAAGGGGTAGAGGATCTTACAAAAGGGCCATATCTGCGACTTGCTGGTGGAACACTGGGTGGACGACTGAATATAGAAAGAGAAGGCGGGGAGGGCACACATACATTCAAAATTTCAGGCAAACGAGGCAGTAGCCTCAGTACCGGTGATTTCTTTTATATTAAGGGCACAGCTGGTGAGGCTGATGATATGATCCTTGAGGGTCGAGGTGAAGACTCGAAAGCAGTTTTAAATAAAACTCAGATAGAGGAGTTGACCACATCTGCCGTTGGTAACTTCCTGAAAAAAGATGGCGACGCCATGACAAAGGGTTATCTTACGTTAAAAAATGATCCCACTAATGATATGCACGCTTCGACCAAGAAGTATGTAGATGATCATCCCCTGATTATTTCTGACTATACAGACAAAGATCCACCAACCAGAAAAGGACAATTATATTCTTACGCTGGCACACTTTATTGGAATAAATCGTAATGAGTAAAGAAGAAATTTTTACAGTTAAAACTGGACTTGGTGCAGCCCATGGTGACACTTTAGTAAATAGAACACAAAAAATTTATTATCCATGGGAACCGACTGAGTTTGGGTGCCCACAACAGACGTCTGATAATTCAGGTTGGACCTTTCCTGGTGGAGTACATTATAACAGCGCGCTGTCACAGGCCGAAACCAACCCTCACGGCGATCGGTCAGTGAATTGCTATGGGACTGGATATCCAGGAAATGCATCTAAAGGACAAATTGATAGCAAATACGCAATCTTCCATGGCGATAAAACGAATATTGGCAGTAGAACAAATCAGGGATCGAATCCTGGTGTTAATCTGAGAGATCAAAATAACCAGATAGTTGGCTATCATGTGGTCCGATTTGACGGGTACATGAACAAACAAGATTGTAACATTTGTTATATAAACTATAGTACAACTGTAGGAACTATGTTACCGGTGTATGGACTGACAATGGACTTCACTGTATGCAAGGGCGCAACTACGGTTAAAGCAGATGGTAGCAATGAGTCTCACAGTGCCTCTAATTCCGATTACGTCAAGGACATTCAGATAAATCAAGTACATGGTTTGTGGGCAGAATTACCAGGGGGAATTAGTTGGAAAGCAATGAAACTTCTTCCCAATGGTGATAATTGGGGTGGGATGTCGTCTAGTAGTGATCCAGCTAATGGCAAATATGTATTTTATGATAGCCAAGATATGGCATCAAGTGGAGAGAGGAGACTTTTAGGAGATAATGGTCAAAGTAATGGTTATATTGATTATAATGATAGTGGGGGCGATGTACCATATACATTAAAACTTTTAATGAACCCCAATGAATCCCCACCATCTGGTTTTGCGTTTATGGGATTCACCATGTGTGTTGCCATCGGTACCAAGTCCAATATCGCCAGGAATAAATTTTTTATTGTTAATAACGTTAATGTAATCGACAAAGTGAATGCAGAGAAAATGAGAGATCGCCCTGAGTACCATGGGGCAACTGATAAGGCCAAAACAGATGGTTTAACTGATGTCATAGTACCCAAGCCTCAGCTTATGGACGGAATAATTGGAAGCAGGGTTGAACTGTATGGACCTAGGAGATCCTGGTAAAGTTATAAATAACATTAAATAAAGTCGTAATAAAATGGCAGAATCAGTTTTTCCTGCATCTCCTATCCAAAATCAACATTTTGTAGATGGTAATAGACTTTGGGTATGGGATGGATCCACATGGAACCTTTGGGGAAATTTACAATATGTTCCAGTGCCAGGAGCCCCTGGTAGAGATGGAAGTCCGGGAATACAAGGTCCAGAAGGTCCTGCAGGTGGCAGAGGTCTACAGGGCAAGGATGGTGACCCAGGTAGGGTTGGTCCCCAAGGTCCAGAAGGTAAAGCTGGTCAGGGACTGAATATTAAAATTGTAGTCAAAGACTCTGCAACACTGTATGACCAAGTTGGAAATGATGGTGTGACAGGTCCAAATGGCGGAACCCTGGCACCCAATGATGATCTTTATAAGTACAGAGAATACACACCAGAAGTTGGTGATTGCGCAACAACTGCGTACAAAGATGAGAATTATCAAATGTGGGATGAGATAGTAGGTGAATATGGATATGATGCCAACTCCATTTTCTTATGGTCAATGGCAAAAGAATGGGAGTATGTTGGTAGTCTTGGTGTCACAGTTGGTCCAGAGGGAAAGGAAGGCATCCAGGGACCTGAAGGGGATCCCGGACTCCCTGGAGTACCAGGTAGAGATGGATTGAATGGAGCACACGGTGGAGCTAATGCACAACTTATCAACTATGTGCCATCTGCTGGACCACCAGGCAGAATGTACCTGTTCAGAGACAACATGACCCTTTACGTTACTACTGCACAAGCAGAATACTAATATTATGTCATATTCCAGTTATAACCCTCCATCCGATAATTCAGATAGCTATCAAAATACTACACCAACCGATAGCAACGATTACAACTATCCTACGCCTACGACTACGCCTACGACTACGCCTACGACTACGCCAAATTATGGTAGTGGCGGAACAGGTACAACTGGTCTGATTGATCAAGATACAATCAATGAAATTAAAGAAGATCTTGAACAATTACAGGAGAATGATCCAGATGCCTATGATAAACTAATTAACGCTCTTTATGAAGAATATGGAGAAGAACTCAATCAAATTCTAGAGGATATTGCTTCTGGTGGTGACGCCACTATCATTGGTAAGATCATTGAGTGTCATGGGGGGTTATTTCAATTAGAGAATAGTGTTCAAGAGTATAACTCAAATAATGCAAACACAAGTCCTCACCAGTTTCCAAATTGTCCTAATCTTTTTGATGAGGTTCTAGAAGATATCAATGATCATATTGAAGGGGATGCGAAACTTGAAGAACTAGATGGATGGTTTTATGAATCTGGTTGGGAATATAAAGATTACAGTATTCAAGATCCTACAGGATATGTAACATCAAGCGTAATCTTGATGAGAATGGCCACTATTGGTCCACCATTAACATTAGATAATGAAACAAGTAATCCTAATAGGATTCAAAATCTTCCTCCAAGGGTTTCTAAGTTCATTACAGCTGAACCAAAAAAGCAATTGTGGATCCACCCATTTCTTGATAGGGATAAAACACAAACTGATAATGATGGTAATATATGCGTAGACTCTTTAGGAATTCCCACAGGGAACTGCGACCTCTCTTACACCAATGCGGATGGGGTACTATGTAAAGATAAGGATGGAGTTGAAACTGGAAATTGTCCAGATGAAGAATATCCTGCTGAGCCCGTCGACAACGCACTCTGTTTTTCAAGATTTACAACTCATGATACCTGGCAATCTGGTCCTATAAGTAATGGGCCATCTGATACAGATGTGGTTTACGGAGCTGGGTTCCACTCATCTCCTGGTGGCAAAAACGCTGAAAGAACCAATTATCCCTGTAATATAAGATATAATACCAAAGGTAATGACCAGAAGTGGGTTCAAATCCTTGGTAACAGTAGAGGATTTGAGGGGATGGGTTACGGTGATGAACCCACAGAAGGAATGGATTATGGTATAGTTGGTATTTCTGGTTGGTTTACATCACTGTATAATAGTTCTGCAGGAACTAATTCTAATACTGGAATGAAATTCATCTACACGATGAATAGAATTGATACAAGTGCCGAGGAATTGTCATACAATGTCCAACAATTAGGTAAACTCTTAGATGATTTGGCGAGTGGTGGTTCGGATGCGTCCTTTTCTCTTACAGAAGAATCACCAGATCTAAGAACACTAGGTCCCATTGGAGAAGAAGGATGGGAACCTGAGGATAAAAATAAGATCCAGAAATTTATCAATAGATTTGAAGAATGGGATGGGTTTTTCAATAAACTTTACCTCGATTTTGATTATAAGAGAGTCTTTAGAAAGGGGTTGTTTAAGAAGTGGTCCAAAGTCCCTATCACCAATGACCCTGCAACAATAAACTCTTTGGTTTTGTTATTTGAGTTTGCAAATGATTCTCTACATGAAGATCTTGGTACTCCCAAGAGCAGAAGAAATTATGTTATTGATCCAAGTATCATTCCATCAAGGTTGAATACTGGTAGGAATATCACCTTTAAAGATATTTACTGTAACCTCCTGACTCAACTTTCAGTAAAAAGAAGTGACATTGTCAAAAGACTCAAATACGATTTTGATTTTGAAAAAATCGCAGAATACTCATTGGGATCTGATGATCCTAAACTCAAAAAAGAATTTGATAGAGCAAACTTCATTATAGAAGTCATACAAAACTACGATGTATCTAAACTTGTTGTCAAGGATGGCAAATTTGCTGCACTTCTTAATTCTGGATTGATTATAACACAAGACAGATTTGAAAGAGGACTGTTGGGATTTTGTGACGCCTGTGAGGAGTTTGGTGGGTCAATTGTAGGGTCAGGTAAAGGACATTTTGTTGACTGTCAAGTATTAAGTCATAACAACTTTCCTAGTTATACAGAGGAGGAAGCTAATGGTGGATATACACTTAATGCAGTAGAATCATATCGTATTGATGAAGACATTGAATCAATGCGAAATGTCTTGGGAATTTATGATACACCTTATGATTCAAAGGTTAATGAGGATTTAAAACAAAATTCCAGATCACTCGATTATAATAATCCTGCAGATGAACAGAAGGCAGTCACAAGACCTGATGGGACGACTTACTATGCAGGTATATGGAGAGGGTGTTATGCGATTCCTCAGTCAGCTGGTCCTGCAGTACCAGGAGATTGGAAAGCATATTTGGATCGTAGCGATCTCACTATGATGACCTATGGGCCATTTAGTCCAGATGAGTTGAAAACTTATTATAACTGGTGTTTCCCACCCGGACTGGAAGCCAATGACCCCCGAATGGATTATGGGGTTACCTGGTGGTTTGATAATGACCCAAATGGTCTTTTCAACAACTCCAGAAATACAAAAATTGCTGAACCAACTTCGTCACCTACCAGTAAAGGTTATAACTTTGGTAAGCCACCAGGTAAATATTTCAGAATGTCTTTCTGGCAATGGAGAGCCCAGAAAGGAAATGCAAGGGGACCTAAGATTAAAGAATATCATTACTACCCAGGTAAAGAGATAGGTGGTGAACAAATTGATGGTATAAGTCCTAAGGGTGTTTTATTTGATGTCATCGTAACACCCACTGTCGAAAATCCAATGGATCTCTATAAGGATCCATTCTCTGGTCCATGTTACAAGGCACCTGATGAGTCTGCACCACTGCCAGAATTTAATCTTGCCCACTGGGATGACCCAATCAACACCATTGACAGAGACAAAAATAACAAAACAGGTTGGTATAAGTTCTGGAGTGTAAAACCTTCAGAGCAACAAAGTGATGTATTTTCTGAAAGGATGGAGCCAGAACATCAGGGTCTTTTCTCATTGATTCCGCCTAGTTCATCTCAACAGGGTAATGACGCGTATGATGGTCTGAATTTCACTAACCAAAATGGTAGTGGTGATTATACATATCGCGATAATTGGAATAAGGTTACTACTATTGTTCCAGGCGGTGAGAATAATTACAGATTTGTTTATTTTAATGATAAAACAAGAGTTGTATTTTCGTCTTATGATCCATCAAGACCAGATACTGATGAGTTTGGTGAGATTGATTGGGCCACTGGAGGTGAACCTTGGGTGGATTGGCAGAGGGTCGATACTAAGAAGGTGAAAATAGGCCCCGCTTACTGGGGTGAGTTGATGGCCAATAGAGCAAGACCATCATTTGGAAACCAGAGGTGGCAGACTCCTCTTAATACCCATAGTACTACCAGATATTTGGATTTTTGGCCTCAGTTCACAGACAATGTTGATAGAGGGGCTGGCCGTAGAATAAAAATTAAGGCCATGCCAGGTGGTCCTTTGGAGACTGATCCCAAACAGACACAGTATGATTATGATGTATATTTTGCACAAGAGGATGCAATTTTAGATCAATACTCGTTCCCACAAGAGCACAAATATTACAAAGGATATAAACCAAAATATATCTACGCTGGTACTATCTTGCGTGATGATTATAACGGATATGACATTATCACACCAACCAGTACAAACAAAATGATCTTTGCGGCCAGAAATACAAATAGGCTGCATACAGATTGGAAAAACAATGGAGAAGAAGTTTATTTAAAAATTCTAGAATCTAAAAACGAGGCAGGCGGATATTATACTGAATATGAAAATGGTCAACTGGTTGAATACTACACAGAAGATAGAGATGTTCTTGAAGGGCCTGCGTATTGGGCGTTTGGTGACTTTGGTCTTGTCGATAGGGTACAAAAAGGATTTAGAGGATACGTTGACTTCAACGATGCATATTTTAGTAATCCATTAAATCACTGGAATTCGTTCCCAGCTCATGCTGCAATTAAGGTAAAGGCTGGTAAAACATACAAGTTAACTCCAGGTCCTAATTTGCGATATTCATATAGGATTATCTGGGGTTTGAATGATGACAAATCTATAAATCCACTTTATCATTTCAATCCTAATCTTAAAAATGATAGAATTCTAGACACACCAAATACTGATAATTATCACTTCGAAAATGATGACAAGTTCTTGAGATCATTCCAATCCGGTCAAGGTAACCCTGTTATAGTAAAAGCCCAGAGTGATATACTTCTATTTGGTGCTTTCAGATATGATGACGGTGATAATAAACCAGGGAACCACAACGGTGGAGTAGACAGGCCAGAAAAAGAAACTTGGAGTGTTAATGGTGAGTGGATTGATATCACAATTGAAGAAGTTATTCCTACAAAAGGTTGTTCTTTCTGGGCTGCAGAAGGAGGCTACAGTGACAATGTGTCAACCGACTTAAGTAATTTTGACACCCCATACATTCATTTCACTGAAGAGTGTAAGTTTATTGCTCAGGATAATAATGAAAATCTTCTTGAATTAGAGAAGCAAGAATGGGATAGAGATCTTGAACTTTATCCTGAGGGAGAGGGATACGCTGCTGATGATAATACAACAGACGATAATGAAGGAACAAGGAAGTACAACAGAGTATTTGAAATCAAACCAGGTAAATCCTACGCCCTTTTCAGGTCTGATAAGACACCTAATCTAGATTATAGATTAAAGTTCCTTTCTGAAAAGTTAGACCTCAATAAAGATAAACCCACAGATGTAACACCCGATGAATTGAAGACCAGGGTGTGGAGATCTTCTGGACTCAATGAAGAAGAACCATTCTTGTTTGATGATGCACCTTCTCCATACTTGGTACTTGAGGCGTTTTATACCAACAAACCATTGGATGATTGGTCTAAGGAAGGTGAACCAGTTTATATGTCCATCTTCGAAGGTAGTGACGATGACACCATCCAGGGTAAGCAGTATTGGACTGACTGGAGGGAAAATGAAGCTCATCCAGATCCTATCTCAAGTGTTAAGTACAAAGCAGAAACTGCCAATAGACAATTAAAAGACTCACACTGGGAAAACCCACTATGGAAAGTTCCCACTGGCAAATTGAAGCCAGGTAAGACATATGAAATCTGGGCGCCAACAGGCAATGTTAATAATGGAAAACCAAATCCAGAGTATCAGCACGTGTTGTTTGCTGGAAAGGATCCAGAATCTATCATTGTTGCATCAGAGAAAGACTACGTTGTTCTTGGTACAGTAGGTAATCAAAAGAAATCTATTGATCAAAGAAAGGATGATCCCACTAGAACTACGTGGCTTGGAGAAGCAAACAAATTTAAGTTTACAGTACCCAAATCCAAACCCTGTATACTTATCGGTGCATGGAACACTACACCAGAGAAACGCAATGGTGGTTTATTAGCATGGAACGAGAAGGGTGAGGACATCAAACTCAAGTATAGAGAAATTGATGAAAACTATAAGGGCCCTTGTTATTGGGGAGCGTATACCATCACATATGGTTTAGATTCTCCATCTCCAAATATTCCACAAGCCGCTGTAGAAAGAGGGTTTCCAGAATTCTTGGGATTCCCTGATCTAGGTGCAGGAGAAGACCCCACAAAGAAAACAAGTAACGCTAACCCCCCATATTATACTAACCCGTATTACTATGGGGAAAATAGAGGGGAATCGACAATAAGACAGGGCGAAATCTATAGGATTGAATTCGATCCTAATGTTGAAATGAAGCCCGAAGGGTATCCATTTGAAATGCCATATATGTACAGGATGTGGTGGACAAGTGACAGAAATAAATTTAACGCCATGTATCCGTCGAACAGTGAATATAAACACTGGAAACCTGGTAGATGGTTGCCTGGCACAGCTTTTCCATATGTTGATATTCAAGCTCCAGAAAATACACTGATATTCGGTGCAGCATTCCAAAATCAAACCGGCCAAACGGTTAACGCAACGGAATTCAGAGACTTTGACTCATGGAGTACAAATGGAGAACCTCTACCATATACAATTACCCATATACCTGGAATCAATAGAGGTATCACATATGACCAGTCATCAATAGGTGAATTACCAAACATTGAGCATCCCCACTTCTATAAACCAATCAATGTCGAAAGGGTGACAGCCGGTGAATTGTACGAATGGAAGAAGGGAGATCAGTACGCAGATACTAAAGGCACTCTTCAGTTCTGGTTCATGATTGATAATACATCAGATGATCACGAAGAAGCGTCAGAATTACTACCTGAGGGTCAAAACTATCTTCCTTTCCATATGGATTGTCAACATCCAGAAGATTTCTTGATTCCACACCCAACAGAACAGTGGCACATTCCAAAACCAGTCAAGGATTACTTCTATAAAGCAGGACCTGTTATTGATACCGGAACTACTGGTGAATCCAGTTTTGTAATCCCAGAAAACTGTTCCAGGATGTTCATTGGTCAGATTAACAGGTACGCTTCAGGACCTGGTACTCGTGCATTTGGCGCAACCATTGACCCAAGATTCGGTAGAATGGGGGAGACTGTTGATGTTCAAGTTCGTGAAGTAGAAATTACTACAGAAGGACCTGTGTATTGGGGTAGTTTAGAAGGTCATCCATTCCCTCCTACTGCAACAGGTGATAATGCACACAATTTTAATAACGTTCATTTCATAAAACCACTCAAGCATGTAAAGGTTCAAAAAAATGAAACCTACATTTGTAGGGTTAATGGTAAGGGTTTGAACACACCTGATGATGCATGGATCGAATACCCAAAACTTGAGATTTGGGAATATGATGAAAACGAAGAGACACAATTTGATCCGCCAAACGATTCCATAACAATGTACAAGTTCAGGAAGTTGGGAGAGATTAATGAAACTAATGGCACAGATGGAGTTGTTATTTTTGCAACACAAAAAACTATCGTTTTCTCTGCTATCGACATTCGCAAAAAACACCCAAAAACTAACGTGGATCTCGGTAATGACGTGCTCGATGATTGGGGAGTACTTGGTGAACCTGCACTGGTCGAGTTAGTAAAGACTGATACTGTTCAAGGTCCACTGTATGTCTCAGGTATGGTTGATAATAAGCCTCAATATTGGCCCAAAGGCGGTGATACTAAATTGCCAGATTGGTCAAATACTCATTGGGAGTCTAATGTCAATCCATTGAAGATTAATAGTGGTGGCGACTACAATTTGATATTAGAAGAGAGGAACGTACAATACGCCATGTCCATATATGGTGTTAAGTCAAACACACACCTTAAGACAGGTGTCACTGCTAAACCTGAAAATTGGGTACACATTGGTAACATTCCTAGAAACACGGACCCCAGTGGTAATTTGAATACCACATGGAGAGTACCTGAAGGTATCAAATATGTAGCCTTTGGTGCTTATGAGCAACAACCAGGTTTGAACAGAGATATCTCAAAGTGGAGTCCTCTTGGTGAACCAGCACCTATAACCACAGAAAGAATTATCTGGGGCCGCGGCCCTGGATATCCAGCGTATAGAAAGGTGGGGATTCAATGGCAAATCGATATTAATCAAGATCGATTCAAGAAACCCTACAAAAATGCAATGACACCCTTACTTAAAGATAAGTTCACTGGTGGTGTGAAGTATAAATTTAAGAGAGATAAAACAATGAGACCTGAATACAAATTGTGGGATTACAATTTGGTGTGGTCAAAGACACTATCTCCTACATTTGAGTCAGATCTCAAATATCACAATAGAGAATTCAGTGCAACTGCTACGAAAGATAAGGAGTTTACATTAATAGCTCCAGCTGGATACGATTATCTATTCTTTTCCCTTCGTAAATCAGGCAACCATGGGCTTGATCCCAAAACTGGAGATGCATTTGACTGGAGTCCTGATGGAACATATGTACCTTGGACTTGTAAAAAAGAAAGGAGAGAGTTGAGTGACTATTTCCCACCAGGATTGATTTCAGCTATTCTTGCCGCATTGGCAGCTCTACTTTCTGCCCTGATGGCCACTCTATTCTACTTCATTGCTGTTGCACCTCTTGAGGTGTTACTTGAGATGAATGAAGAATATGAGTTTAATGAATACCCAATCAAACGTAAAAAACTTAAATTTTATAAAGACTCAGAGGGTAGAGATCGTCAGGGTTATGGTTGGCCTCATGAGGAATTTGAATTTAGCGATGAAGAAGTTTACACTGGATTAAAGAATGATCCAATATTCTTTAACTATACTGCTGATATTAAAGTTAGAGCTTATTCTAATTTGATGAAGATGAGACATAATGGATACTGGATTCACCTATCTAATGCTTCAACCAGTAGTAATAATGGTGATTGGCAAAACGATCATAGGATGGAATGGCATAACATTGCACCAGTGTATGGTATAAACTTTACCGGATTAAGTTCTCCTGGCATCAAGAGAACTATGAGACTCTATCCAGATACCGATCCACTCAATAGAGCACAGAGGAAGGACAGGAATATCACAAGGTTTAATCCCTTTACTGGAGAAGGTATTAAGGTACTGGTACCTTGTACTACTACCGATTCAAATAAACAAAATAATCCTGACTGGGACGACAGAAAAATGTGGTTTAAACCCACATTATCTTACTCCCCCTTGATACCAAGGGAATCTTTCTGGAAAGGTAAATCAGGGGTACAATACAAATTGGCATCCAGTTACAGCCCAAATGGTACGCACTACTCTCACGCGACTACTGAAGGTACTTACGGTGTCCTCGAAAACATATTCAATAAATTGGGAGCTGGACTTTGCATTGATAAAAAATTCTCAGCTGACGGGAATCACGCATTCGCACTTGAAATTATTAATGGTGATACTAATATGAGATGGGACACAAACACCTCATACAGTTTCAAACCAGGCATTGACTTTGATCTGATATGGGATGGCAACACGGATAGTGACAGCACTCAATGGCAAATTGTCCAAATGGATCTAAACTTTGCTTACCGGGATCAGTTTGTTGAGGACCCCATTGGATTCAGATCTTTTGAAACTAGAAAATTACAGATAGACACTCAGAATAGTGATTACAAATTTAGGGGATCTTTCGATAAGAGTTCATATTATGACACTATGGGTCAAGTTAGTAAAGATTCCCCTGTGAAACACGTTAGGGCATATGCCACTGAAGATGTGGATCCAGAAGCAATTCTGTATTCTATCACTATGGCTGTTTGGGCAGGCAAAACAGGTACACTCGTCAAACGAAATGCCATCATTGCTAACCTCAAAAGCGCATTTAAATACTAATAAATAAACATAAAGGTCATTAAGATGCCGCAAATTTTTCCAGACAAACCTCTACTATCTGACGGATCTAATGTCGTAAAGGGAGATCATATTGACAGAACTTGGAAATATGATTACAGTCTGAATAGATGGGAGTTAATTGATTTTGATAGACTCTCATTTAAATCAGAAGATCCAGTCAAAACTTATGCTGATGATGGTGATGTTGTCACTGACTTCGATATTCAAGATCTTAATCCAATAAATTAATTCCATGTCGCCACTTAACCCTTTAGATCAATTTTACCTTCAGAGATCATTAGACGGTAGTAACTACACTAAACACAGAATTAGTGTAGAAGAATTGGAAACTCACATCTTGGGTGGGTATCAAGATGGAGTCACTGATATTAGTGATAGATTAGATCAAGAAATAGTCGATCGCAAAGACGGAGACTCTGAGATCTATGAACAGATTGATGCACTAACGGATAGGATTTCTATCCTATCCACTGAACTGTATGACAATATTGTCGCCAGTGAATATGAATATGTTATTGATAATGACGCAAAGGCCAACTATGATGTCCTGACTTCTCAAGGTTGTGCAGGTCTAACTTCTGATGCTCTTGTATCGTGTCAGAGAGAAAAAGCAGATGCATACATTGATCAGATTGCATCATCATCGATATCTGATTCAAGAGGTAGAATTTACCTAGTCAATAGAAACTATACATATCAGAATACGATTTGCATTTTCCTGAGTGATCGTGATAAAGCAGGAAATAGTGTAGAGTTGAGCAGAGTAACCAAGGGTTCTCTGTTGGAAATGATTGCCATCACACAAGATGCTAATGGTAATGACATCATCGACAACTTTAATTATGGTTTTTGGAAGATCATAGAAGTAGGTGTGTCAGTTGTTGAGAACAATGGTGAATCAACAGACCCCTCTTATCTTTATAAGTTTGATGTTGAGCATGTTGGTTCTGCTCCAGAAAATGGGAAGCCTTCTGTTCAATTAGGCGAGAACAGATTTATGATCAAACTCGTCGCAGACTTACAGACAACTCTGAATGAGGTGTATGTAAATAAAACTGGGGATGACATGTCTGGCGCTCTCAACATTGAGATCACAGATACTTCAGATTTGGTTGGTTCGGCACTCACCACAGGATTAGATAGTAAAAACAGGATCATTGCTCCTGAGATGAAGATTACTGGATATAATCCAGCCTACAATATCAATCCAGACGCACTCGAACCTTCACTTCATTTTACTACTCTACTTGAAACGACTATTGCGTTCGATACACCTGAAACTACAATTGTTGATATCAAAGGTAATTTTGAACTTAGGGATCCATCTGGATTTGTTATTACAAATACCCAAGAGATATTGGATACAGATACTGGAAGTGTAGTTAGTCCTCCAGTAACAAAAATTAAAAACCTTACTCTCTTCCAAAATGTAGCGGAGTACCAGTACCCACCAAACATTTTTGATCCGACATATACTGCATCACCAAGTATCCTTACACACAAGGGGTATGTAGATTATATTCAAGAGATACTTGACAATAAGATTACAGATGTAAGTCAAAGAATTGACACACTAGCTAACGCTTCTGATGTTTTTGCTTATCATATGTTGTTGGATGGTGAATCTGCAGAATGTGATGAACTTCTTGCTCTGGGTGGAGATCCACTAAATGGTGGTTACTATCCTGGATACGATCCAGATGATACAAGTACATATGATCCAACAACCTATGAAGCCGGAATGAAGTGGGCAGAATGTATTTCTGACGCTATTAATGATATTCCTGATGATAGGGGTCTGTTCGGCTTTGGTACATTCAATGAACCATATACAGATTCAAATGGTAATGAGACCACCCGTGAAGTTGACATCTTCGTTTTACAATCGGAGGCAACACTTTTATTAGATGACACGGCATTTTCTAATCTTGACTTCCTTGAACTTGGCAAGGTAGGTAATTACTTTGAAATTTCAGCAGCTGATGGCAGATCATCGACTTATGGTGTGTATGTTATTACTGCTGTTAAAGAACATGCCAGTAACGGAATTATAACATGTAAGAATCTCTTCAGGAGTCAAGATGATATCTTGACAGGTCTAAATTATAAAGTCAAATTTTATAATAAAGAAGACGGACTTACACTCGAGCAAACTGAAGCATTGTATGTCAGGAAGACTGGCGATGAAATGAGCAACCACCTTCGTGTTGTAATTGACGATACTACTTCAAGTGATGTATTACAAATCAGAAACAATGTTGGAAGGAAGTTATTTGTAGCAGATAATAAAGGTGTCATTAGTGGCACTCAACTAACACTCAGAGAAGGGAGAGTGGATCCAAGCGAAGAATTTGACTTTAATTTTGATAGGAAAGATGGTATTCAAGTTAGACCATTTCAAGGCAATGCTGTAAAATTTACCAATTTTAATAGTGGAGACTTCGATTTTTACTATGATAAAAAAGAAGTATTCAAGATTGGTTCCGAAGTTAATTTCTTAAACAAAAGAGCAATTGGACTTGAATTACCAGTTGTAGGTCATGGTGCAGCAACACTGGATTGGTTGTCCGGGAAGGGTGGTGCAAACCTCCTACCCCCATTCCTCGTCTCCACAGATGATACAATTAGTATTAAGACTTATGATGAAGATGATCAATATAGATTGAAGGTTGACATTGGTAGAATTAATACTACCCACCTCACTGATGTTGAACAAAGTAAGAGAGTCCATAATAGTGCTCTGTTGTGGGACAGAGACACCAGTAAGTGGGTGGCATCCGAAGATGCAATTAAGGCCTTCATTCCAGGACAAAAAGTGGCTTACATGGGGGAATCGGCCACGGTCCAAAGCAAAGTCGAGGTCGGTGGACTCTGGTTAAACCCATCTAATAAACAACTTTATCTGAGGATTTCATAATGGGTGATCAACTTTACAAGACAATGAGAACTTGTGTCAATAAAGGACACAGCGCGATCGCGGCAGATGACGCATATAATGATATGCCAAACCCACCATTTCCTGATGAAGAGGGCAACAATAAATCAAAAGTTGGTCAATGGTTTGCTATAGATCACAATTCAAAGTATAGTTATTTAAGGGATCTCAACTATAAGGAATGTACTGGTGGCATAACTGATTGGTATTTTGAATATCTAAATGGCGAAAGTGATTTTGGGGACTCTGGTGCACCAAAGTTTGGTAGAAGTAACTGGGAGTTTAATAATATGGACAATACCAATCCAAAAGATAAGAACTGGATATCGAGTAATAACTGCAATAATCTTTTTATTAATAAAGCAGATTCCCCAGCGAAAATATATGGCCGTACCGATACTAATGTATCAGCAGCTTGGTACATGGCAGTTACTGACCATATTAACTGGGGTAAAAGTTGCACTTATTCAAAAACAGACGGTAAAGCACATTATGCCCCAGCCAAGGGAATTACTTTTAGATACTATGAAAGAGCTGATGACAGGTATAAGGTTGGAGAATATTCACGGATGTGGATGAGACCTTTTAACTTTGGAGCGATGCTTTACTCAAATGGTGAGGAGGGATCACCTGTTTATCTTGCAGAGTTAATTGCTTTCTCTAGTAAAGAGGCCAAGGCCGATGGGTGTCTAAGTCACAGTCATAACTCAGTCAGCTCCAACAGTTCCAGGAGAAGGCCTGCTGGCAACCTTCACTATAAAACAGATTGGTATTATATAAAAGAAAATAGTCAAGGTGAGCCATATCCTACTATGGCTGGACCTAGTTGGAACGGCATGGGACAAGGTAGACACGTCGATGATGATAGTGTTACTAATGATTATGACCCAAGACACTATGGCACAATTACTGCCACCATATCAGAAAAATCTGTAAAAAGAATTCAAGATATGGGTCTGATGTGTGTTGGGATTATTATAGGTGCACAGACTTATAACGAATGTGGTTACACTAATCCAGCAACTATGACTTATGAGATATTTGATGTAAAGTTATTGGTGCCTGAATTCTATGGTGACAATAAGATAGAAATTGTTAACTATGATAAAATTGAAAATGGAGAACCATTAATGACCATGATACTTGATGAACCTAGTACTTGTTATGATGCCCATAAAAATTATATGGCGAAAAGGGATGCTAATACTATGACACGGTTATTTGTAAAGCAATAGGTTATAAATAAATATAAAGGTTTCTTATCGTATGACAACACTTAGTAGTGACAATCCATTACCAGCAATTAATGGGGAAACAATCCAAACAGAGAATGGATATAAACTTTGGGAATACATTGCCAGCAACAACACTCAATCCAACAGTGTTGGCAGGTGGAATTTACTTTTTGACCTTAGCACTGATGATGGTGGTGGATCTGGTGGTGGATCTGGTGGTGGAACTGGCGCCGATTTAGAAGCCCTTTCGTTTATGGGTGGAGATGCCATCGAGTCACATAAAGATCCAGAACAAATCATTGGTGGTAAACCTGTAGTTAGGGTACACACCAACCTCGATATTGAAACTTTAACCACCATCGAATCTAGACCCTGAACCATGGCAAATTTAATTAACACAGATAAATTTGTAATTTGCAGAAATGGATCATATTATTCTGCTAATTACTCAACAGTAATTGATGGGCTTGCTCCTACTTTAGCAAAACAAGGTGATGAGGTAAGTGGTGAATTAGGTGTCATGTATCCTGGTAATACCATGACATATAATGAGAATACTGGAGAATTGAATGTATTGTTCCCAGACTCATTGAATTTTGTTGGTCAAATTACACAAGACTACCAACCAAATCCTGGATCATATAGTAGTGGAGATTTCTTTATTGTTGTACCTGAATCCTCTAATGGCGAATTAACTCTCTTTGAATCTGATTATCCAGGAGTATCATCAACTGAATATTACAGTGTCAAGACCACAAATAGGGGAACTAATTACAGGGGTAAGACTGGCAGAATTAATAACTTTGGTGATGGTGTATATACATCTTGTGTAAATCTTACTAATCCAGAAGTGGCCTCCGGTCTTAGATTTAATGCAGCAATCAGTGATGGATACCTTCAGAGCACAGATTTTAGTATCTTGAGTGGTGGATTTGGTTACGAAGTAGACGACATCATTGAGTTGAAACAACTCGATCCTTTATTCAATTACTCTTCCTCTCATGTTAAAATTACAAGTGTAGATGGAAGTAAATCGGTTACTGGATTTAAATTCTGCGACAGTGAAGGAGAAGATTTAGATGATTTGTCATCACTTGGTGGTAATTATTTCGCTTCTACTGATTCAGTAAGTTATTCAAAATCGGTGGCCACCACTCCAAGAAATGGCACAGTTATTGGAACTGGATTGATACTTGATATCGATATGCAATTGGGTGAAATCGTTAATGTACAATTATCCCCATACTCTGTACATACTGGATTCCAAACTGGAGACAGGTTATACGTTTATAATCCAGTCATTGGTAATTTTGGTGATGCAGTAATTGAAATTGAAATTGATGAAGATGACAGACAGGATAAGACTTTTAAAGTTTCCTTTAATGATAAAATAATTTATAGCACAAGAATTACAGAGGGTGGAGCAACCACTGGCAGTGGGTGGGTACATGTAAAGGATTCAACTGGTAAAGTAACAATTACTGATATCCAAACTCCAGTCCTTACTGTAAGTGATGATTATTACAATCCACACCTTGCCATGGAATATGGCAGGAGTTCAACCAACACAAACATATTCCAGATATCTGTAAAAAATGCAAAAGCAATCGTAAATGATACGGGTGATCTCGATGAATTTAATAGTCACAGTGGATTTATCACACCAGGTGAGAAGTTAAAGCTCGAGTCGTTACCAGATGTGGTGGGTATTGTAACCTCACTATCAACTAACCTTAAAACTAATACTTATACAGGACAGTTGTATAGTGATGTAGTCTTAACCGAAACTGAAGGCAACTACACCATTCAACTCAACAAATCTGGGGTTGGTAAACATGGTCTAGTTGAAATCTCTAGTGATAATACTATTAAATATAGTATTGTTGAACGATTACAGGGACTAGATCAAAATAAAATTAACAACGTAACAAGAGTACCTAACGTTGAGCAAGTGGCAAACAATTTCACTCCTCTGAATTTGTTCCTTCTCCCATCATACTAATAAATAACTAAAAATCAATGACGATACTCCAATCACAAGATTTATTCTTGGTATACAAACCAGAAACAGGAATCCCATCAACTTTGAAAGCCGATGGAGTTGATGCTGCACTGATTGATAAAACTACAGGAGAAATTTATAGCTCATCTGGGGTACCAAACAACACCAAACTGAGTGTGAGTAGTGATGAAGAAACTTACTTATCCTTGGGTAAGGAACTAGAACTTGATATTAAAATTCGCAGTGGGTCAATTGTCGATATGGCAATTGTCAACAGAGGAAGCGGGTTTATTGCTGATGAAATTTTTGTAATTGAAGGTGGTAATGCCACTGGTAGGGTACTTACAGTAGATGATACTGGGGCAGTACTTACTGCAGAAATGTATCTGAATGATGGTGGTGAGGGATATCAGGTTCATGATGGACTAGTTACAGACTTCCCATTTGGTCATCATGATGTCTTGATGGATACTGTTCCACCACTGGAAGGTGGTTTGAGTGAAGGAAATTTTGTTGACTTTGTATTAGTTGATGGCAATGTACAGTTGTTGGCCACCACTGGATCACAACAGAAGTTCCCAAGAGATGTTACTTCACTCTCCAATGAGTTTACTGTGGGTGAGACACTTCATGTGCTTGCAGATAAGACAAGATCAGGAGAACACCTTGATGTAATTGTTGCAGCTGTTGAGGATTCATCATCTGGTGGATCTGCTAAGTTCACAGTTGATCAATTGAAGTCAGATGTACAAGGATGGAGTGCAGAGATTACACCAACTCTTAGTGTTACTACAGAATCGAATGATGGTGTCAATAAAGGTGGGGGATTGTCCTATGATGATACCACTGGCAACTTTACATATACCCAACCAGACATAACTCAAACAGATGTTGAGGTAACTCTAACTGAGGATTTTGGGTTCTCTTATGATAATGATGGTGTAGCAACAACTGAAACAATCACAACACAGGATAAACTAAATCAATTACTACTTCAAAGAATTGAATTTTTAGAGAATAATCTTTATGCTCCAACCTCTGAGGATGTTATCAATCACCTCAATCCTAGGTTGAATCCCAATACAGTAGCAAGGAATAATAACCCAGAGTATACAAGTTATAGTGAGGTTGCAACAAGAGCTGATGTTGAAGCACTGAAAGGGTATCTCACTTCCACCTTAAGTTCAATAGCAGCATTAGACACCCTATTGGACAACATTAGAGACAATGATAACTATGAAGATTTTCAGTCAATATACGCTGAAGGTTCCGATCAATAATGAGTTCCAATCCTACCAACCCAGAGTATCTGGAAAACCAATGTCCACTACCTTACAATGGTGCAAAGTCTGGTTATATCAGACATGATGTAGATTGCAATGAAGTTGCAGATGCAGATGATGGTGTGTTGGTAACACAAAAAATATCTGGAATTGAGTACAGAAACTTTAATAAGAAGTATCAAAAAAGTGTATTAGAACCTGTGGTTACTAATGACATTACTGTCAATGCTCACCCAGATCATGTCCCCATTTCAAATGGGTGGAATAGTAAGTTTATCAAACAAGTATGGTGGGATGGGAGTTCTTACCAAAACATAGTGACTGGTTTATCTGAGAAGTATGTTACTCAGTCACTGTACAAGGGATGGATACTGAATGATGATGGTAGTCAGACAGAGAAGAGTTATGAACCTTACATAGCACATGATGTGTGTAACTATGAAGTCTCTACATTATTCAGTTTAGATGGTCCTACCACTGTTATAACTCCACTGGGTGACATATTTCTTGCCTTAGAGTCTGACAGAGACAACACTATTATTAATGAGGAAAGAACACTCGCAATTCTTTTAGAGGATAATACTACTGTATTTCAGATTGATTATGAGAATGATTACTTTGTAAGAGAAGAAGGTGATCTGTCTCTGTCTTATGAAACAGGTGGTCTCATAGAACCTGCTTAATGATATAGCTATATCAATTTATCGTTGACACTATAAGTATAACAAGAAACAGAGGGTGTGTTAAGTTCTTAGTCTTCCTAAGGAGTATCCCTCAGGAATAGTTTGCTCTAGACGAATATATTTCTCCTCAGTAGAGTTGTGAATCCACCTCCAGTTCTTAGAACCAGGTGTACCTACTTTGGTCCATGCATTTAGATTAGGAGG
>WLWG01000583.1_pt1 | contig 36964 bp, 50 predicted proteins | sample 6712871 | NCBI WGS metagenome assembly WLWG01 (sample SAMN12718693, study PRJNA515312) | sponge metagenome | isolation source: marine sponge | host: Mycale hentscheli | place: New Zealand: South Island, Marlborough, Capsize Point | collected 2003-05-01
GAGCTCTTTCTACATGTTCTGCTCTACTACCACTACAAGGCATAAACCAGATTCTATTTTTAGGTAAATTAATATCACCATCATCAACATACTTACGCCAAATCTCATCTATATCTTCAGAAGCATTAATAACAAACTTAAAGCCTGAACCAACATCCTTATGCCATTTTAATACTTCAGGTTTATAGGTTTTCTTCTCAGGATCTCCATTAGTAGTTAACTTAGGTGAAGTAGTAAAAGTAGCTCTATAATATTCAATCCATTTTTCATCAGGTTGAATAGTGGCATTAGTTTCAAAATCAATTAAAGGGTGAAAGTCATATTTATTAATAAACTCTGCCATAAACTTTAGTAACTGCTTTTGCTGTACCATAGGTTCACCACCAGTTAACTTAAAAATAGCACCAGCCTTTAATTTATCTACTAATTTATGTTCCTCAAAATATTCAAATATCTCATTAAAGGTCATCTTATTCTTTACAGACCATGAAACAAAGGAATCACAACCATGAGGAGAATCTTCAGATGCAAAACCTTCACAAGTTAGGTTACACATTGACATTCTAAAAAATACTGAAGGCATACCTACAAATTCACCTTCTCCCTCAAGAGTATAGAAAGCCTTATCATCAGATACTAACAACGTTTCTTTATTACAATCTACAGACATCTATATGATTATATGGGTTTAGAAGCTAAATTCAACTAAATATATATAACATGAGAAAAAAAGCTACACGTCTTGTACGTGAAACGCAGTTGGATGAAATTAAAGAAAAAATGAAAGATAACTTTCTACTTGACTTTAAAATCAAAAAGCCTTTTTATCTTAACCACAACCATAAAGAGTTTTATTCGCAAATAAAAAACTCTACAACAAATATGGTATTTGTTGATGGACCAGCAGGATCCGCTAAGACATATATCGCTGTATATGCTGCATTAGAGGAGCTTAGAGATGAGAAAGTAGATAAAATTATCTATATTAGATCAGTAATTGAATCTGCCGCAAAAAGTCTTGGCTCTTTACCAGGTGAAGTAGATGATAAATTTTTGCCTTATGCTATGCCCTTACTTGAAAAGGTAAGAGAAATTACTAGTGATAGTACGTGTGGTATACTAAAAAATAAAGGAATGATTGAAGCTATACCAGTTAACTTTGTAAGAGGTTTAACTTTTAACAATTGTGTAGTAATAGTAGATGAAGCACAAAACTTAACTAAGAGCGAAATTACTACAATCCTAACACGGTTTGGTAGAAAGACTAAATATATTGTTTGCGGTGATACACATCAATCAGATATTAATAAATCAGGCTTTAATGAAGTATATCAAAAGTTCTCTTCTGTTGATTGTGTTGAAAATGGTATAAGTTCCTTTAGATTCGGAAATTCTGAAATCGTAAGAAGTAGAATATTACGATTTATTTGCAAGATACTTGGTGCTTAACTATTTATTACCCCATGAAGTACCTGCAAAAGGATCACTGAAGTTACCCTGAGTTTTATTTGGACCTACGTGAGCAGCTTTCGGATTTGAAGCTGGGTTAGTATCCTCTTGTTGAATATCCTCTTGCTGAGTATTTTCTGTTACAGGAATACTACCTTTTTCTGACCACTCTTTCCAAGTTCTTTCAAACTCTTCATGAGATACGTAAGTTGTTGTACCTTCTTCGTCTTTAAATACAGTATTCTCTTTAACAGGTCGACTTACACTTGCATAGTTATTACTATGCTCGAATACAGTTACATTTTCAACCCATACTCTTCCATCAGTAGACTCATCAATGTAAGTATCGGCTGTCTTATATACCCACTCAGCAAACTTTTCAATACCAACGCCACCTTCCATAATTCTAACATCTGCAGCTCCTACTTCACCTAGAGCAATAAATCTATCTCTATGAATATCATTACCTGCAATTACTAATGTATGATCAAATTGATTATTAAAGATACTTTTAAGTTCTTTTAAACCACCGAAATCATAAACCCAGTTATTACTATCTAACTCTTTACAACCAAAAGTTATTTCTGCATTAAGCTGATATCCATGTACAAACTTACAATGCGAATCAGCATTAGGTTGACGAAAGGCAGTTGATCCAAGTTCAATTCTTTTTGAAGACGTATAAATCATAATATTATTATAGCCTATTAACTTGTAATAATCAACTATATTTGTTCATGTCTATCTAATTCGTCTTTAATGCGCTGTTTATCCATTTCCTTAAAGTTTGTTAACCAACCAGCTTCTTGAAAGGCTCCTCTTAAAATAAGTGAAGAACCATTGTTATATTTTAAAATTTTATAAGGATAGAAGCAGAATGTTTTATTATACTTTTTAAGTGAATCATTAATAAACTTGTTAATATATTCTTTTATAGACTCTTTAGATGATCCAACAACTTTAGATATAGTTTCGGTTGTACCGATAGAAGTAGCTTCTGCAGCTATATGCTTATCCTTACCATCTATACATCGTGTTAAAGCGCTTACTGGTGTAGGCATATATTCATTATTACAAACCTCTAATAAAAGCTCATATAGCTCACTATCTGTAAATATTATGTTGCTCATTTACAAATTATAATCTACTATTTTTAAGAGTCAAAAAGTAAATTTAAGAGGCTTTCCCTCGTCTGGTCTCGGTTAATTAGCTATTTGGAAAGCAAAGTCAACTGTCGCAACAGATTAGCTTGTGAAGTTCCTTCTTTAATTCCAGTACTATAAAAATTAGTTGCTTCATCAGCTGAAGATTCTTCAACTTGATCTACCTTTTTACCATATATACCCGGTGCCCGTGAGCCTTTAAATGGTTGTATACCGACTTGATCCTCTTCATACGTATACCCTACAACTGTACCGTATGCTGGTTTACCTTTAGCTGTTAAATGTTTAATAACTTTACCGGAGAGTGGTCCCTTTTGATCTGGTTCCTTCACCTCGTTAACCTCTTCTTTGGTTAACATACTATAACCATCTTTTATTTCACGGGCGCCAGCAACCTTTTCCCAACCACCATCTTTGAATTTATATTTAGCTAATTCAGGCTTAGCACCTTTCATTGGTTCTTGTTTACCTTGATCGCTGTAATCATATTGAACTATATTTACAACTGCTAATTTCTTTTTACCACGTATTTCAGTACCAGGAAGTATCATTACACCTTGATCGTCTAAAGTCTTTAATAATTTTTCTTTTTTACCAGTTAATAAATCATCCGCTTTATCATATCCAGCACGTGCACCACCTACAAGAGTTCCTACACCAGCTTCTATACCAGCATCAGACGCTGCTTTGAGAGCGCCACCAACAGCTCCAACGCCTTTGCCAATACTTTTTCCTACGCTCTTTATCTTATCTACAATACCTTCACTTAAGAGCTCTTTTTGAGATAAATTATCCATATACAATATTTAGTCTTGAAAATAAAATATAGTAACTATAATATAGCTATAAATGAGTAAAAGTAAAGAAGATTCTAATTATGAGTGGTTAGGTGAAGATGATGAGCTAACTGGTGAAAAGGATATTATTGCAAAGGAACTTATGGGTGATGAATATAGTAAGAGTTATTTTCCTCCTATTCGTGTTTATGATAGCAAAGTTGACGCTACTAAAAAGTATATCTCTTCATTACCTGATCTTCAAAATGGTCCTTCGAGTTTAATTCAAGGAGCTGCTGTACCTATTCAGCAAGTTGGTATTCATAACTTTAAACTTCCTCTAACTTATAAGAAGCGTAATGGTAAAACTATTGAGCTTGAAACTAGCGTTACTGGTAGTGTGAGTCTAGAGGCTCATAAGAAAGGTATTAATATGTCACGTATTATGAGAAGCTTTTACGATCATAAAGATGAGACGTTTAGTATTGATAAGATTAAAGATGTTTTAGAAACTTATAAGAATAACCTTAAATGCTTTGACTCAAGAATAATGCTTAAGATTTCATATCCTATTAAGCAAAATAGTTTACGTAGTGGTTTAGAAGGTTATCAATATTATGATGTTGTATTTGAAGGTGACTTAACTAAAGAAGGTGAATTTAAAAAGTATATTCATTTTGACTTTGTTTATTCTTCTGCTTGTCCTTGTAGTTTTGAGCTAAGTGAGCATGCTGAAAAGTATCGTAATAGAGCTACTGTACCTCATAGTCAACGAAGTGTTGCTCGAGTAAGTGTTAGATTTGAAGATATGCTTTGGATTGAAGATATTCAAGAGTTGTGTTTAGAAGCTCTACAAACTGAAACTCAAGTTATGGTTAAGAGAGAAGATGAGCAAGCATTTGCTGAGAAGAATGGTGCTTACTTAAAGTTTGTTGAAGATGCTGTTAGATTACTTTATGAGCAGTTTACTAATGAATCACGTATATTAGACTTTAAGATTGTAGCATCTCATAATGAAAGCTTGCATAGTCATAACGCTGTATCAGTTATCGTAAAAGGTGTTGAAGGAGGCTTTAAGGCTGGTGTTACTCGGGATGTTTTTGAATCTGCTGGATTAAGATAAGGAACTCTGCCATAATAAGGCGTGAATATATTTGTAACAGATGATGATCCCGTATACTCTACTTTAAATCTTTGCGATCAACATGTAAGATCTAAGATGCAGATTGAAGGAGCTATTATGCTAGCTCATGCTTTCCCTCAAGAGTTGTTAAATCATCCTTCTACGCCTAGAACATCAACTGGTAAACCTCGAAGAAGAGGTAAAGGTTATTTCAATCATCAATGCTCAATATGGGCTAGAGAAACTAAAGATAATTTTAAGTGGTTAGTTGATCATACGTTAGAGATGTTTACTGAACGTATGTATAGGTGGCCAGATTCAAAAGAGCACTTTACAAAAACGTTTATTGAGTGGTGCGGTAAGAATATTCATAATACTATTATGAGTAAAACTGGTTTAACAGAGTATGCTATAGCTATTAGTGATAGCTGTGATTGTAGAAAAGTAGAAGGTTTTGATGATCTTTCAACTATAGACAAATATAGAGAGTATATTCGTTGCGATAAACCTTTCGCTACTTGGACTGAGCGTTATATACCTGCTTGGTATTAAATTTTAGCTTCAACTTCTTTATGAGCGATGTTTTCTTGACTAACATCAATTAAAGCATCAAGATCTTTTTCAATAAAGTCTTTACTAACTAATATCTTAAATAAGTTAGTTGTTCTATCTCCTACGGAGAATGGAATATTTTTATATTCTTTATTACCAATCTTAAGATCAAAATTTACCACTGGTCTATCTTCTGTATGACCTGCTCCAACGTTAATAGTAATATCGTCTACCTTATCTTTCATTAGACGTTTATTGTTAACTGTCTTAAAGTGTACTTTATTACCTTGTACTTGGATGTCTTCACCATGTATGACGTTAAATGCACCGTTACCGGAATCTAATTTAGATGGAATCTTACCTATACCATCTACATCAAAAAATTCAATAAGACCTAATACAGCCTTCTCTGCAAAGAACTGGTTAAACTTCTTCATATCCCATATTAAAATTACCTTCTTGAGGTTGCTTAACCATAACTGCTATCTTTGGTTGATCGTGTCCATGGTCATCATGATCAATTTGTCCTTCATTATGCTTTTCATTCATTTCATAATCAAGATAATGATATACAGATGAAAGATAATCTGAAGCTTTAGTAATTTTTGAAGCTACCCATCCTTCTAACCCTGGAAGTTGTTGAACCATTTCACTCAACTTAGCAGCATAATCATGAGCCTTAAGTAAATCTCTACCAGCCATGTCAATTTCTGAGCTATCATACTCTTGACAACCACAAGAACCTTCATTTACTTTCTGGTAAGCCTCTTCCATTAAAGCTAGTTCTTTACGTTTATTATCTCTCATATTAATATTTATGCTAGTATGTTTTTAATTCGCTCTTTATCATCAGACGATACCTCTGCTGGTACAAAGTAATCTAAAGACTTATCTATATTCTGATTTATCATCTCACGTGTTTGACTACCGGATATTCCACCCTCTTGCATGGGTATCTTAACTACATTTACTAAAGGATACTTATCTACATTTTTAGTAAAATAAGCATAACGCTTTACATCTTCATCCTTTTCACCAGCTCCAACAAATAAAGTTTTATCTAAATTATCATCTGCATATTCATATACTGCTCTAACAGGATTAGGAACATATACAACACTAACAGGCTTACCAAGATATCTAGAATATACATTCCATATTTTCTCAGATTGTTCAGGAGTTATACCATCACGCTCCTTACCTCCTATAAAAACAACACCCTTGTCAGCATCTTGAAGTAAATACCTTAAAGCATTAAAGTGACCTTTTGTAGGAGGCTTAAAACCACCTGGTAACAAAGCTACTCTTTCAGAAGTAGATTCTGCATTCTCACTCTTAGAAGCTCTTAATTTATCTCCTGCTTTTTTAGCTGCTTTATACGCTTTACTACCCTTTCGTGCACTTTTACCACCACGCTTTTTCTTAGCGTTAATGTTAGCCCATAAGCTCTCTGTAAAATATCTCTTAAACGGTTTCATTTTTTAGTACTAGTTTGACCTCCGCTAAAATTAGCACGGCTAAACTCTAATCTATCTACTAATTTAACTGCATCTCCAGCCTTAGATACACTTACATAACCTTCAGGAGACGTTACCTTTAACGTACCGTCCTCTGCGTCTAAGAAGTGCTTCGTGTTATACACAGCGTTATTATATTTGTTTACAAATATTTGCTTAGCTTGTGAGAGTAGCTTACTAACTTTAAAGATGTTTACTATATCATCTTTCTGCTCCTTAAACTCAGCCATTTTCTTCTTAAAACTCTCTTCAACTTTAAGTTTACCAGCTTTTGATTTACGTTTATCAATCTCTTTTGTCATTCTTCCGGTAAACCAATCAACAAAGTTATTAAATGAATCTTCAGGATCTTCTAAGAACTTACCTTTTTGAATTTCAGAGTTAGCATAAATGTTAAGCAAATCTAAAGGAAGGTCTCTATAATCAACTTTGATTGAATCAGCAGTTTTAACAAAGTCTCTTACCTGTTTAGCTTCATCTGTTGTAAGAGTAACTGTTCCGGTAGTGTCTGAAAATACAGCATCATCAACCCATACACCAGGAACATTCTTAAGACCCTTAACATTAATACCATACTGTGGAGGACTATCTAAATCTGCATATCCTGTATGGAATATAATACCAAATACTGAATTAGCTATCTCTTTACCTAACTTAGAGTCCTTTTCTACAGCATACTTAATTGTGTTTGGTTTAAAGGTAAAATGTTTTACTCCATCAATAATTTCTTCATTTACCGATGATGAATCAAACATAAAATCACCTTGAAGTACTCCTTTTATACCAAGCTTTGGAAGATACTTAAGAGCTTTCTTTAATTTATCAGCTAAACCTGGTGCATGTCCATGGTTCATCTCAACATCATTATCAGTATAGTTAATCTTAGGACCAGTTTTATTAAAGACTGATTTAGTACCTACAAAAAACTTACCAGTATCAGGATGCTTACCTACAAACATAGCAGGTGCACCATCCCATTTTACAGTAGTATTAACTTTCCTTTTACTCTTACCTTGTAAATGAGATAATAAGTCAGTTATAAATCCTCTAGCTGTCTTATAACCAGCTTCACCCTTAGTAAGTACAAGCTCTTCTAAATGTGTAAGGTGGGTATTAGCTTTAGCTTCAGTTAAGAGCTCGTATTGTTCGAAATATAATTTAAATGTCTTCATAGTTTTATTTCCACCCTAAATTATAACCGGTTCTTCCACCAGAATCTGCACTTATTTTAAGTAAATCAATACTAGATAATATATTATCTAGAGTACGATTAACATTTACAATGTAGTCGCTAGAAAATGGTCCCCAAGTTACAATATTACCGTTATCTTTGTTAAAAAGTGTATAATATGTAAATTTATGCGGTAATTCATCATAATACTCTGTAATTTGAAACGCCATAGCAATAGCTAAAGCAACCTCCCCAATGTCAGAGGTTGTTTTTAAACCACGTCTAATAACATTTCTTACTTCTTCTTCATCACCACGTGATGAAAATTTTGATAAACCTTCTACAAGTTGGTCTGGAGATGCGCTCTTAAAGAATTCTTTAGCGCGCTTCGTATTACCAGCAGCATTTTGCTTCATTTTTGTAGCTAGTTTAATTATATAATCTCTTGCAGGTACACCATTCTTGTCCATAGTATCTTCGGTTGCCCAGAATCCTTGTTTTAGCTTAGCAAAAAGTTTTAAGGACTGTTCTTCAATACTTTTATTTTTATTCTGTATAATTTCTAAAACCTCTCTAACAGCTCGAGTTTCTTTTTCTTGTAACAATTCTTCAGCTTTTTTTGCGATTACTTCTAAAGCTTTACTAGCACCTTTAATTTCTTCAGGTAATATTTTATCCTTTACATACCCCTCTTTAGCGAATTTTTCAAAATTAGCAACAAGTCCCTGCACTCTACGCTTTCCAGGTCGGCCTTCACCAGCCTTTAATTCAACTTCATCGCCATTAGGCAACTCAATATCACCCTTAGCGGGGTTTATACCCTCTGTAAACAAAGTAAGCAGAGCTTCACCAGGCCCGACACCGACAGCACTCTCTGCAAAGGCAATTTGGCCTATTTGTTGTAATGAATCAATACCAACGAGTAACGGAAATCTGCTCTTTAGCTTTGTGTTTAAATATTTATAAATGTTAACACCTTCATCTGCATCTAAAGCTTCACGTAAAATGTTAATTTTACCGCTTTGTTTTAGTTCAGTAAGGTCATTAACTTGTTCGTAAAATTGTTTTCTTTTACCTGCATTGTACATCTGTATGGTATCAGTGTAAATAGTATGTAGCTTTTGAGATAATAAAAATTGTGCATCCGCGGAATCCCATCCTCCGGACTCGACCCATTTTTTCACTTCTCCTCTTTCTTCTTGATCAGATAGCTTTATAAGCTTACGAGCCTCTTCATCTGACATATCTACTATTTTTTTATTATCATCGTCGAATGTAATTTCAACTTGTGCCTCCCCTAACACACGAAGGTGTTTACGTAGAGGTATATTACCTTTAACTTGCTCTTTATAAATTTTTTCTAGTGACCATTGCATAATATTAACTGTCTATAAGTTCATCTTCTAAAGGTTCATCAGTAAATTGAAGTAGTCTTGAGATTGTTTCAACTACTTTCATTGGTTCTGTTTCATTAAATTCATCATTAACTGCGCTAGCAATTTGTGCTTCCTGTGTTGTAGGTTTATATCTAAATGCATCAGCAAGTATCTGAGCTAAATATAGCTCTGACTCAGGAGTAATGCCACCTAAACCAGGACCTCTAGTATATACTGCTCTTAAAGCTACAGGCAACCTAACTACTACACTTTTAATAAGCGATCTTGGATTTGGATCTTCGGTTTTAGGAGCTCTATTATGTGATCCTATTTCTTTTAATTCAAGTTCTTCAATATCACTAGCTTCTTCATCAGTAGGCATAAACGCAAAAGCAGCTGCTATAAGTTCTGCCATAGCTTGTACACCGGGAGATGGAGCTTCTTCTGTTGTTTCTGCGTCAGTATCAGTTGTCTCAACCTCAGCAATATCTACATCCTCCTCTTGCTCGAAAAGAGACATCAGCTCTTCCATTATCTTTAAAGTTCTCATTTTCCTGCTGCTTTATCAAATTTATCAGCTATTTTTAATGCAGCTGAAGACATTTTTCTTTTAGCCGATTGCAAATTTCTTTTAGTTTTACTCATAAGCCGTCCTCCGATAGATTGATCAGGTAAGCTTACTATAGCATTTATAGCCTCAACTGAATTTTTAAAGTCTTCATTATCCTCAACCCTTAAATGCCCTCCACTTTCTTCAGCAAATTTTAAGAAGTTTTCATATGAAGAACCTACATCGTTAGGTAACGTAACTGTTGCCATCAAATTACCGTTTTTGTCTTTATATTCTACAGTAAAAGGTCCTTCTCCTGGTTTGTTCTCTTCTATCAACTTCAGAAACTTGCTCATGTATATATTTATGGCAATAAAGAGAGTTTTATATTTATATTTGATAGAAACTCCTTTTCAATTTGCTGAAGTTCGTATCTTCTTAAGAATAATCTAAACTTATAAAACGAAACAGCTGAAGTATCTTTTTTATTAAATGACATATAGTCACGATCATTTAGAAAAGTACTAAAGTCTTCATCATTATATGTAATATTAGTAGGTAAAGCATTAAAAATACGCTTAACTAGAGTATATTCAATAGACTTACCATTAGTTTTGTAGTAAAACCACTTTTTACTATTAGTTTCTCTACACACTCTTACTAATTCCTTAATAATAAAGTGTACTCCGAGCTTATTTTTATCTTTTCTTGTTAGTTTTAACTCGTTTTCATTAATATAGAGTAGATATTCATTAAAAGACCTATCTAAACACTTATTAAAGTTAATAAACTCAAATCCACGTACTGGATCACTTACGACCTCCGATTCTAACATTGATAATTCCGTTGTAGTAGTCATCTCGAAGTAATACTTCTTCTTTAAATTGTAATCTAGCCTCGTAATAACTCAACTCCCACTTCGAATCACACCATCTAAGTATTTCAAACTTAAAACTATCCATACCTAACGTTTCAAGATCCTCATTAAGCCCATTAGATGATGAAGTGTAGGTCTTCCAATCGGTTTCTATTTTTTCATGGCGTTTATTCTTCTTACCCTTCAAAGGAGGACGCTTTCTAATAGATTGACATTGTTTCTTACCAATATATTTCTTATCATTAGTAAGATTAGTTATCTTATAAATGAAACCGTAAGGTAGGTCAGCGTTTTCTTCTAGAACCCCCTCCCAATGACCTAAATCTACCACTTCCTACAAGACCAATACCTAGCTTTTGTTTTTGGACCAGGATTATCGCAATTATGTCTAGCTCTGAAAGATTTACGAGCTTTTGGATTACTCTTACGAATTTTCATCGTCTTTTCACCTTTTCTTTTAGCAGAAGTACCTCCATGACCGAAGTTTACCTTCTTTACATTACCTGATTTAGGATCCTTAACATACACTTTAAATTTCTTAACGTCTCCTCTCGTAGGTTTGTTAAGCTTTACCTTACGCCCTCTATACTCTGCATCTTCTTCTGGAGTCTCATCCTCTTTCTCATCTTCTCTTGAATCTGGACCTAATCCTCTACCATCTCTACCTACCTTTTCACCCTGCTCTTGTTGAGCAAGTAAAGCTAGACCTGTAAGACCTTTTTTATCTTCATTAACGTATTTTTCCAAGTAGACGTCAACTAAATCATCAAATTCCATAACATTATTTATGCTTAACAGTGGTAATTTAAATAACGTTGTAAGGCTTTAGCATAATGGGTACCTTTATTTTTAAGCTTACCTTTAGCCCCACGTACTTTACTGCATGAAAGCTTACCTAACCTATTTTTAAGTATACCGGGCTTGACAGGCTTATGCACATCCTCTGCATTTTCACCTTTCTTCCAGTTAACACGCTTAGAACTTTTCTTTTTATACATTCTACCTTTAATTTTCTTACACGCTGCTTTAGTAGGTCTACATGCAGGGTAACTACCACCAGATTTTTTAGACTTACGACCACACGGTCCTCCTGTCTTACAATTTACCCACCCTTTAAACTTTTTACCTGTTTTAGGATCAGTACCGCCACGCTTAAACCATTGCCTAAGTGAGTCGCTAGCTTCTAATAATTCTTTCTGTGTCATTTCTTTTTCCAAATTTTACCTTTACGACATCTTACAATAGCTCCCGACTTGTATGCTGAAGTTTTCTTACCATAAACTGAATCAGCCTTACGCTTACATCTATCTGCTTTCTTTTTTTCAGCATCCTCTTCAGGTAACGTCTCTTCATCTTCTCCAGATAAATATAAACCATCTAACCCATCAACCTCTTTTTTCTTTTTCTTCTTCTTACCTCCCACAGTACCAGCTCTCGATACCACCTTACCTAATACTTTAGGTCTTCTTGCATCTCCCGGTGCATAAGCATCATCATTTGAAGATATTCTACCTGCTGCAGGATCATACACAGCCGCTGTATCACCTAAGGCACCACCATCACCCGCAATATTGTTTTCTAACAACTTATAAAATATCTTTTCGAATTTACCTATTGATTCCATTCTATGTATATTTATAATAGATGGATGGAATTGCTAAAGAAGTATATTGAAGAAATTACTAAAGATTTATATTTAGATGATTTTAACATTAAAGAATCTCAAATGAGATTACCTGCTAAGAAGCATTTCTGGGTTGCACGCTTAATGGACGCGAAGATTAATCGTAATTCCTTTATTAGAAAGAAAAAACAACTTAAAAAAGAACTAGTTAAAAAGGTTATTATCGATTCACCAGTAAAGATTAGTCAATCAGCTGCAGAATCTGCTGCAGAAAGGCATGATTCTGTTAGTAAGCTTAATGATTCTATATCTGAACAGGATTCTATTATTGAATACTTAGAAAAAGTAGAGAAAATTATGGGTCAAATGCATTGGGAGATTAAAAATATTATTGATATCAATAAAATGGAGCAACTCTAATGTTAACTTTTGATTACAATACAAGCAATAGAAAGCTGTTAATAAAAACAGAAGATAGTTCTCTGTTTGATAAGATAAGAGAGCATTTTAGTGTCGAAAACGATGGTGCAAGGTTTGCTAGATATAGAGGTAGATTTGCAGCTCGTAGAAAATATGCTATAACTGGTACAGGTGCTTGTGAATTAGGATTATATTGGGATATAAGACAGTATCTTATTAAAGAGCAAATAAAAGTTGATGTTAATATTACTGATAAACTACAAAAAGTATTAGATGTAGGCAGAGATATAGAACTTTATAAGAAATTTACATTAGAGTTAAGGGAATACCAAGAAGAAGTAATTAAAAAAGCTTTAAAAATAGGTAGAGGTACTTGTGTATTAGGTACAGGAGCCGGAAAAACGTTAACTACAGCTGCACTTATTGAAAATTACTTTCAAAGTTGTCCAGATAAAGATACTTTCAAGTGTATGGTACTAGTACCCGACTTAGGATTAGTATCACAAACGTATGAAGAGTTTAATGATGTAGGTACTACATTTAAAATGACTAAATGGACAGGAAAAAACAAACCTGATCTAACTTCTAATGTTATTATATGCAATATAGGTATCATACAGAGTCAATTTGACAATAACGATTGGTTAAAGTATATAGATCTACTAATAGTTGATGAATGTCATAAGATTAAAGCAACAAACAAGGTTAGTAAGATAGTATCTAAGATTAAAACACATAATAAGTACGGATTTACTGGTACCTTACCTGAAAACAACTTAGATAAGTGGTCAATTATAGGTAAACTAGGACCAGTTATATACGAAAAAACAAGTTATGAGTTAAGATTAGAGGATTATTTAGCCAATGTTAATGTAAAGGTGTTAAACTTAGCGTATAAAGTACCTCCACGTTATCTTTCTGATGATAAATACAGAGAAGAGTTAGATTTTATATATGAAAGCCCGTTTAGAAATACCTTTTTATCAAAATTATGTAGAAAACTAGATAATAATACGTTAGTTTTAGTAAATCATATTAAACATGGGTTAGAATTAGAAGAATATTTAAAAAATAGTAAAGAAAAGCAGGTTTATTTTATCAGAGGTGAGGTAGAAGTAGAAGAACGTGATAAAATTAAAAAAATAATGGAGAAAGATAATAATGTTATATGTATAGCTATGAGCTCTATCTTTTCCACAGGAGTCAATATTAAGAACTTACATAATATTATATTTGCTGCTGGAGGAAAGTCGTTTATTCGGACTGTTCAGTCAGTTGGCCGTGGATTACGTAAGCATGCTAGTAAAAATAAGCTAATAATATTCGATATATGTGATAAGTTGCGATATGGACTACGTCATAGTGAAAAGAGAAAAGATATTTACGAAAAAGAAAAGATCAAGTATACCCAAAGTATTATTCTTGAAAAATAATAACCATACATTATAATGTAATATAATGGCCGCGAAAGAGAAAAAACCATATTATATAGAGCCGAAAGTCTTTAAAGAGTCGCTACGTAAGTACTACGATACTGACATTTTAACGGATGATCTGGCTGAAAACATTAAAAAGATTGCTTATGGTCTAAGTTATAATGCCTCTTTTATCAATTACACATATAAAGATGATATGATAGGAGACGCTTTAATTAAAATGTATTCAGCCTTAAAATATAAGAAGTTTAATTTTGATAAGGCCACTAATCCCTTTTCATATTTTACTACTATAGCATATCACGCTTTTATTAATAGAATAAAGAAAGAAAAAAAGCATCATGAAGCAGTTACTAAGTATAAAGAGAGAGTTTATGAGGATTATATGTCTGATCCAACCAATACCCATGGGCATGTATACGTTAAACCAATAGACGAAGAGAATACCTTTGAAAGTTAGTAAACCAAGAGTTGCTATTTTTTCAGATCTTCATCTAGGTGTTCATACAAACAGTTCTGATTGGCATAATTATGCTATCGAATGGGCTCACTGGTTTAAAGAGGAGTGTAAACGGAAAAATATCAAGGATATAATCTTTTGTGGTGATTGGCATCATAATAGAAGTGAAATATCAGTTAATACGCTGCAAGTATCTGCAGATATATTAGATATATTATGTGATTTTAATATTATCGCAATAACTGGTAATCATGATATATACTATAAGCACCGTACCGACGTTAATTCTTTGTCTATCTTTAAGAAACGTAAGAATGTAACGATTTTAGATAGACATGATACAATAGAAGCGTTTGATCGTACTATTACCTTTTGTCCTTGGAATACTAAAGTAAAGGATATTCCTGAAAGTGATGTTATCTTTGGTCATTTTGAGATAGAAACTTTCAAGATGAATACATACAAGGTATGTGAAGAGGGACTTAAGGTTAAAGACTTACTTAAAAAGAGTCCGTTAATTATATCTGGTCATTTTCATACTAGACATGAAAAGAAGTATGGTAAAGGCACTATCTTATATGTAGGTAACCCTTTTCAAATGGATTTCGGTGATGCCGGTAATAGAAAGGGCTATTATATTCTAGATTTAGATACTTTAGAGTATGATTTTACATATAATAATATATCCCCTACATATAAAAAGATATCATTAAGCGACTTAGTAAAAGAAGAGATTATTACTAAGAAAGTAATAGATGATTTTGCTGGTAATATTACTAAATTAAAGGTTGATATGAATATATCGCAAGCTGATATGGATATTCTTATCAAGAAGCTGACTTTACTTAAACCAGAAGTATTAACAGTAGATTATGATATTAATTTTAATAGATTAATGGATGATAGTGCTGATAAAGAAGATTTGTCTGGTATTGATATACCTCAAGCTATTGAAGAGTTTGTGAATTTACTTGATATCAAGAATAAAAAAGAGATAATAGGATACACTCTAGGATTGTATGAAAAGAGTAGACTTTAAAAAGCTTAGCATTGTAAATTTTTTATCTGTTGGGGAAGACCCGGTAACTATAGAGTTTAGTAAAGGGCTTCATGTTATTACTGGTAAAAATAAAGATAAACCCGATAGAAGAAATGCTATTGGTAAGAGTACTATAGCTGATGCGCTATATTTTGCTATTTTTGGTGAGACTTTACGTGAACTCAAGAAAGATCTTATACCTAATAACTTAACTAACGGTAAGACGCATATTGAATTAGATTTTGAAGTAGATTCACCTAAAGGTAAAAATAATTTTAAGATTATTCGTACTCTTTCTCCTTCTAAGGTACTTATTTTTAAAGATGGAGTAGATAAGACTCGTGATAGTATAAAAAATACTACAACATATATTAATAATGTATTAAGTGCTTCACCTTCTATATTTCAAAACTGTGTTATTATGACTGTTAATAATGCGGTTCCGTTTATGGCTAAGAATAAAATTGAAAAACGTAAGTTTATCGAAGATATTTTTGGTATGGAGGTATTCAGTAGTATGTTGGCTACTCTAAGACAAGACTATAATGAGATATCTCGTGAACATGATACGAGATTAACTAAATTAGAAGAGATAGAAAAGTCTTATAAAAATTACGAAGATCAAAAGCAAAAGATACTTCAAACTAGAAAAGAAAAGAAGGAAAAATACCTAGGTCGTCAAAAAGATAATATACATGAAACGGAAAAACTCAAAGAAGAGCTAGAAAAAGTTGAAGAAACAAATAGTTCAAAAGTCGAAAGTCAGATATCTGCATTAGAGGAAGCTGTTTTAGATCAAGATATAAGGATTGAAAGTAATCTGGAAGCAGTTGCTCGTAATAAAGCTCTAGCTGCTGAAAGGAAAGAGAGATATAAGAAAATGGGTACTGAAGAAGAAAAATGCCCAGTATGTCTTCGACCTATGGAAGAGCATGATGCAGAATTAATAGCCAAAGAAAAAGAAACTCTTAAAGCTGCAATTCATGAAGCAGTAGATGATATTAAATATTACTCTGATGGACTTAAAGAATTGAGAGTAAGAAAGAATAGATTTCTCAAAGCTATAAATGAATGCCATAATAAGGTATCTGATGCTAAGCTTCAACAGCAAAATAAAGTTAATATAGAGCTTAGAATAAGTCAATTAGATAAGTGGCAAGTCGAACTTGAAGGTGATCTTGAAGCTATTGAATCTACTGATACAGATTTCGATTCATTAATTATTGATACCAAGAAACGAGTAGATAAATTAGCTAAGAAGGTTAAAGAATACAGAGATGAATTAGCTAAATTAGATATTGTAAAGTATGTAGTATCAGAAGAAGGAGTTAAATCGTATATTGTTAATAAGCTGCTAGAATTGCTTAATAGTAAATTATTACATTATCTTAGAAGATTAGATTCTAACTCTATTTGTATCTTTAATGAATATTTCGAAGAAGAAATTCTTAATGAAAAGAATAAAGTATGTTCTTATTTTAACTTTTCTGGGGCTGAGCGCAAGTCTATTGACTTAGCATGTTTGTTTACTTTTTCTGATATAAGAAGATTACAAGGCGGTGTTCAATATAATATAGCCATATATGATGAGTTGTTTGATTCGTCTTTTGATGAAAAAGGTATTGAATTGATTACTCATATATTACAAGATAGGGTAGAAGAATTAGATGAATGCTCTATTGTTATATCTCATAGAAAAGAATCTATTAAAGCTGTTACTGGTGATGTAATATACCTCGAAAAAGAAAACGGTATTACTAAGCGACTAGATTACAAAGAACTTTAAACTATATATATTATGATCTCAGGACCATCTCCTTTTGCTTCTCCTATAGCATCACCATTTGCTGTAAATCATCAAACAAGTAACCCTTTAAACAAGAAGGAAGAAGAAAAATTACAACCAAGAGAAGCTACATTACCTCGCTATGTAAATTATTTAGCTGATTATTCAGGATGCGGGCATTGGAGAATTTTATGGCCAGAAGCTATTATTAATGCCCGTGGTGATGGTATGTCACAATCTACTACTGCTATGGTTACGACACCTACATGGTATCAAAATGTTAAAGCTGTAAAGGTACAAAGACAAGCTTCAAACGCTCAAAAAGAATTTATTAAATTTTTGAAAGAAGTGCAAAAGCAGTATGACTTTAAAATAATATATGAAGTGGATGATGTTGTATTTAGCGAATGCATACCTGATTATAATAAGTTTAAGTTTGCTTTTGATAATAATGAAGTACGTCAAAACTGTATTGATATAATTAACATGGTTGATGAAGTTACTGTTACATGTGACTTTATGAAAAAATTATACATAGAGAAAACTGGTCAAAAGAATATTACCACTATACCAAACTTTGTTCCAAACTTTTGGATGGGTCATGCTTTTAATCAGCGAAAAATTGAAAGGGCGTATGAGTATAATAAGAAAAAGCCTCGAATTTTATATACTGGTTCAGGAGCACATTATGATGTGGACAATAAGACCAATGGAGTAGATGATATGTATAAGGTGAGAGACTTTATACGTAAAACTGTTAATAAATATCAGTGGGTCTTTGTTGGCGCTTTTCCACCACAACTTACCGACTTAGTACAAAGCAAAAAAATAGAATTTTACCCTTGGCAGAATCTACTCAACTATCCTTTTTTTATTGCTAATTTAGATGCACAAATGATGATAGCTCCTTTGTTACCTAACGACTTTAATAAGTCAAAATCTGACATTAAATTTATAGAGTCATGTATTCTAGGTATACCTTGCTTATGTCAAGATATTGAAACCTATAGTACTGCGCCTGAAAGTTTGCGTTTCAGTAGTATAAGGGAGTTAGAAGATAAAATTGAGCGTACATTGAGAAAGAAAAATAAATATACACAAAATATATCTAAACTTAGAAGAATAGGTGAAAATAGAATTCTTGAGGTTGAAGAAAATATAGGCTGTCATCTTGAAGCTCTCAATACACCTTTCGGTAGTACTGAAAGAAAATATCTTAATAAGTGGAATTAGGATAGGAACTATCTTATTATAATAAGGTAGATGTCTTATCGTAATGTAGTTTATAATGGTCGTAACCGTAGCGTAAATCTCTTTACTTGGGATACTGATGGTAAAAGAGTAATGCATGAGTGTTCTTTTGAACCTTATTTGTATATTGAAAATCCTGCAGGGGAAAAGACTTCTATTTACGGTACGTCAGTACGTAAGCGTAAGTTTAATACAAGTTACGATAGGTCTCGTTTCGTAAGAGAGTCTAATGTAAAGAGGGTGTTTGAAAATATGCCTCCTGCTCAGCAGTTTTTATTAGACTTATATTGGGAGCAGAACGAAGCGGATGAATTTAGTAGTCAGCCTCTTAAAACGTGTTTGTTAGATATTGAGACCTACTCTCCTGATACGTTTCCTGATCCTGAGAATCCTACTCATGTAGTAAATGTAATAACTTGCTATGATAACTTTACTAAAACGTTTCATACGTTTGGTATTAAGCCGTATAATGGTAAAGGCGTAGATAACTTAAATTACGTTCACTGTAGGGATGAACGTGAGATGTTTATACGTTTTATTGAATACCTAGAAAATGATTATCCTGATATCTTAAGCGGGTGGAACTCAGAATTCTTTGATATACCTTATATCATTAATCGTATTGAGAGAATCTTAGGTCAAAATTACGTTAATAGACTTTCACCTTTAGGTAGAGTTCACTTTAGAGCTATTAAGGGTAAGTTTGGTCAAGATCAAAAGCGTTACTATATTGACGGTATTGCATGTTTAGATTATCTTGATGTGTATAAACGGTTTTGTTTGAAGTTAAGAGAGTCATATAAGCTTGATGCAATTGGTGAAGTAGAGTTAGGTCAACGAAAGATTGATTTTGGTGATACAAACTTGGCTACTCTATCTGATGAAGATTGGGATACCTTTATTGACTATAATATTCAAGACGTTAATCTGCTTGTACGGTTAGAGGAAAAACTGCAATACGTTCCTTTGCTACGAAAATTATCTTACGTAGGTCTAACTACTCTGGAAGGTGCTATGGGTACTATCGGAGTTATTAATGGTGCGTTATGTATTAAGGCTAGAAAACGAGGGGAAGTTATTGCAACGTTTTTACGCAATGCTGATACTGGTAAAAATCCTGGCGCGTATGTTGCTGAACCTAAAAACGGGTTTAAGAATCATGTGGTATCTTTTGATGCTAACTCTCTATACCCTAACGTGATGATATCACTTAATACTTCGCCTGAAACTAAAATAGGTAAAGTAGAAAATACGACTGATAAAAAAGTAGTTATACAACATGTAAGTGGTAAGCTATTTGAACTTGATAGACCTGCATTTGCTAAGTTCTTAAAAGACGAGCAATGTGCTTTATCTAAAGCTGGGTTCTTGTTTACTCAGAAGAAGAAAGGTATTATACCTGAGTTTTTGGAATACTATTACAATCAACGGGTTGTTATTAAGAAAGATCTTTTTAAAGCTAAAACTAAACTTAAGAAACTTAAGAAGGATACTCCGGAGTATATTGAAGCTAAGTATGAAGTAGAAAGGCTTAATACTTCGCAGATGGTTATTAAGATTCTTATTAACTCTTGTTATGGTTATATGGGCAATAAAAATGCTCCTATCGGTGATGATGATATCGCTTCGTCTGTAACGTTGACTGGTCAAGCAGTCATTAAGTATTCGAATGAACTTATTAAGGAGTTTATTAAAAAGGAAATACCAGATATCTCGGATAGAGAGTTAGAAGGGTGCATTATTTACAACGATACTGATTCATCTTATGTATCTATTACTCCTTTGGTTAATAAAGGGTTAAAGTTTTTAGATGGTGATGATATTCACGAAGAAACTCATAGCAAGATTCAAGAAATTGAGGACTACCTTAACAAAGGGGTAGAAAAATGGGCTAAGAAGTCATTGCTATCTCATGATAGTAGGTTTGTATTTAAACGTGAATGTATTGCAGACGTAGGTGTGTTCTTGCAGAAGAAGCGCTATGTAATGCATATCTTAGATGATGAAGGTATTAAGGAAAATAAGTTTAAGTATACTGGAGTCGAGGTAGTACGTACAACTATGCCTAATGCTATTAAGCCTTACGCTAAGAAGATTATTGAAACTATGCTTAGTACTCAATCCTTAACTAAGACTAATAAGATACTAAATGAAACTTATGATATCTTTAAGAGCCTATCTCCACAAGAGTTAGCTTTTGTTATGGGCGTTAAGTCATATGAAAAATATGCTGTATCTTGTAATGAATTTAGTACAGTAAAAGGTATGCCTATTCATGTTAAGTCAGCTTACTTCTATAACCTGTTATTAGATAAACTTGGTACTGGTAATAGATATGAAGATCTTGGATCAGGTGATAAAGTGAGATATATGTATGTAGAAAAACCTAATAAGTATGGATTAGATAGTATTGGATTTAAGTATGATTATCCTACTGAGTTTAACGATATTTTTAAAGTAGACTATGAAAAAATGTTTGAGAAAATTCTCTTTCAAGGTATTGAACGTTTTTATGATTGCGTAGGTTGGAAAATTCGCAAGCCTGCAGAAAACGTACAAGTTGAATTATTCGACCTCTTTGCTTAAATAGCCTCATGGCATTACAACCCGGAGGTTATACAGATAACCCAGATACAGATAATACAGCTACCGCGCATCCTGCTTTTAATAGAGGTAAAATAAAGGGCATTTTAGAAACATTAGCTATATTACGAAACGTAATAATTGGCGTAGATAATGGCTCGGGTAGTAACAATAATCCTGAGTTAGAAAAGATTAGACAATCTATTGTAGTTATGAGAAGTACACTTGCTCATGCACAAGATAAATCTACTTATCTATCAAAGCAATGTAAAGAAGCTCTTGAAGAAGCAATAAAAATTGCTGATACTTTAAGATATCAGTAGTTGCATTCATAATAATTTAACTATAATTAAAGCATGGCAGATAAAAAAATTCAAACTATCGTTGATCATATTGGCAGAACTGTACTGGGTGTTGTAAAGAAAGATACAAAAGAAAGTATTACTCTTTTTAACCCGGTTATTATTCACGTACAACCAGATCAACAAACTGGTCAACTTCAAGTACAATCCTTTCCATATATCTTCATGGAGTTCTTGAAAGATAAAGAGCAAAATAACTGGACTTTTGATAAAAGCTCCATTGCTGTGTCTGATGTACAGCTTGATGAGCGTATTATTGAACAGTATGAAAATATTAACAATCCTGCTCCTCCAGTTCTTAACAATGGGGATAGTGATGGTGAAGTTGTAAAGCTTTTCGATGATGAAGATGAATAAAAATCATCTCTAAAATTATAATTGTTGTATAAATATTTTTACTATGAAACTAACTAAGTATACACATAACCCAATAGCAGAAATCGAAAGAGCCTTTGATGGTTTTTTCAATTTAACACCAGTCTTCCACCAGTTGGAAGAAGTATATAAAACAGGAGATCAAGTTCGTTTTGCTACGGATGAAGATGCTCTTACTGTACAGATCGATCTACCAGGAGTTAATAGCCCTGATCTAGATCTTTCAACAGACACAGATCAACGCGAGGTATATATTAAAGCCAAACGTAAAGTTAAGGCTCACGATGGTGAGAAAGAGCAAACGTATAATAGATCGTTCTCTGTAGGACGAGAGTTTGATCTTAATAAGATTGACTTTAAATACACCAATGGTGTTCTAGAGGTAGATGTACCTCGTAGAAAAAAAGAAGAATATATTAAAACCTATAAAGTTTAAGAGTAGCAGTTATTTAATATATTGGCAACCAGCCTATAAAAAGCCCCGAAAGGGGCTTTTTTTATTGATATATAAGGAGATTATAATATAATCTTATATATGGATAAAGACATTGCTAGCGCATTAGATGATATAGATAAAATTAACCCGTTTGCTACTTATTTGGATAACAATACTCTTAGCCGTGTAGGTGAGTGGATTGATACAGGTTCATATGTACTAAATGCTATTATTTCAGGTTCAATTAAAGGCGGTATTCCTAAAGGTCGTGTGACTATGCTAGCAGGTGAATCTATGACAGGTAAGTCTTTATTTGTTCAAAAGATTTTAGCTAAAGCTCAAGAAGAAGGCCTTACTCCTGTAATTTTTGATACTGAAAATGCTATTGATCCAGAGGGAGCTGAAAGACTTGGTTTAGATATTAGTAAAGTTAAATACGTTCCTACTACTAGTATTGAGCAAGCTAGAAATGCTCTTTTTAAATTCCTTACTACAGTAAAGGAAAAGGGTCTTGAAGGTAAATTTATTGTGGCTATCGATTCTTTAGCTAATCTTCAATCAGAATTAGAACTAAGTCGTATGAGTAAAGATAGTACTTCATCTGATATGGGTACTAAAGCTCGTGCGATGAAAACTTTAATGCAGACCTGTACTAATTTAGGCTCTGTAACACAAACTACTATCCTCTGTACTAATCATGTATACGATGATCCTACTGCCTTGTTTCCATCTATTGAAAAAAATATGCCCGGTGGTAAGTCTTGTGTTTATCTACCATCTGTTACAGTTCAGTTAGCTCGAAAACCTATGAAATCAGATGGAGGTAAGACTGTTGATGGTGAATTAGCAGTTGGACAGAAAAAATACGCTGGTATTATTATTAGAGCTCTTACTCGTAAGAATAGATTTATTAAACAATACTTAGAAGGTGAAATGTATCTATCTTTCGCTTCTGGTTTAGATAGATACTATGGTTTAGTTGACTTAGCTGTAGGAGTTGGTGCTGTAATTCAAACTGGAGCAACTTATCAGCTTGAAGATGGTACTAAGCTAGGTTATTATAAGAATTGGAGAAAGGATACTAAACTATGGGAAGAGACTATCCTACCTAAAGTAGAAGAACGAATTGGTAAAGAGTGGTCCTATGGTAATGAAGAAGAAGAAGCTCCAGATGAACTTGGATTAGAAGATTTAATTAATGATGAAAAAGCTAGTACTAACTCTTAGTGGTGGAATGGACTCGTCTGTGCTGTTATATATGGCACAAGATAGAGGCTTTGAAGAAATACATACTATAACCTTTGATTACGGTCAAAGACATAAGCGTGAACTTAGTTGTGTTAATAAACAACTTAATAATTTTGCATCGCGATATGGTGATTGGGTAAATTTAAAAGTAACTAATAAGGTTCTTGATGTAAACTATATTAGAGACATATCTCCTACTTCATCTTTAACTAATAAAGATATCGATAATCCTGATATTAGTAATATGGCTGGTGATGCGCAACCTGTATCCTATGTACCGTTTAGAAACCTAATGTTTTTATCTATATGCTCTGCTTATGCTGAAAGTGTAGGTGCTGATACTGTATGGTATGGAGCTGCTCAAGTAGATTCGCTAGCTGGTTATTGGGATGGTAGCGAAGAGTTTGTAGATACAGTTAATAGCGTAACTGATCTTAATAGAGAAAATAGAATTAAAGTAGAAGCTCCTTTACTTGTAATGTCTAAAGAAGATATTATCAAAGAAGGTGTTAGATTAGGAGTTATCTTTAATGATACTTGGACTTGTTACTCAGATAGAGAAGATGGATTAGCTGATGCTACTACGCCTTCGAGTAGTATGAGAGTAAAAGGTTTTGTTAACGCAGGCTTTAAAGATCCTGTTAAGTATTTACAACAAGATAAAATTGAAGAGCTATATAAGGAAAACAAATGCGTTAAATGTGCTTAAAGACCGTAACGTCTAAGCTCTTCTAACTGCCAGTGAGTTTTTGGCTTATATCTTTCCTTAAATGACTGATTTTTAACTTCAGATTTCTTATTACGTTTATCAGAAGCTGATTGCTCAGTAAGATATACTGATGTATCAGTCTTGCGTGTTTCGAGCATAGGTTGCATTACTATACGCTCTTCTTCATCTTCACCGTTAAGTTGCTTCATAGCATGCTTCTTCTTATCGTCATCAACAAGAGCAGCTAATACCTCTTCGTAATCATCAGGAATATTTTCATCTGACTGCGGTCCAATATCGAAGTCATCAAGCTCATTATCTTCTTCTTCCACGTCATTAATACCTTCTTCGTACTCATTAGCAGGGCCTTCTGGCTCCATAGGCTCTGGACCCTCTTCATAATCTTCTTCACGGTTATCTGTGTTAAGAGTAACTCTAATCTCAGCTTCTCTAACAGCAGGGAAGAATTTAGTAATAAGCCTATTCATTTGATCTAATACTTTATCTTCTGAACCAAATACACCAATAGGACCTTCAACATTAAATCCTACGCCTGTTTGCTCTGCTTTAAGATTATTTGTAGTATTAATTAACTCTACAATCTTAGCAGCAACTTCTTCTTTGTTATCTAATGCTTCAATATTAACATCAACATCATCAAACGGTAGATCAACTTTATCAGCTTCTTGATCAATTAACCCCTTAGCTAAACGAACTTCAGCACTTACTTCATCTTCTAACTCTTTAGCTTCAGCATCATCTGGTACTTCTGTATCTACTTCTGTTTTTTCGTATTCTCCTCTAGTAACATTCTTAACTGCAAAAGGTAACAACTGATCAATATTATCTTGAACATATTTTACAACTTCTTCACTACCTGGATTGTCACCATCAAATAATTGTGCATGAACTTTAGGAGCTAAATCCTTTAAGGTGTTAGTAATATAAGAAGAGGATGTAGCTTTTCTTTTTAATGTTTTAGCAACATCATCATCTAAAAGATCCATTTGTACTAAAGCACTAATTAGAATAAGGTTTTTTATTCTAGAAGTCGCACTTAGTCCTTTACCATCTTCTGTTCTAAACTTCTTAAGTTCAGGTCCTAAGTTAGCACCTTTGACCATAGCTTTGTAAGTTTTCTCTTCCAACACCTCTGTTCTGTTGATTAAATCAATAAAGGAGTTATAATTGTCGTAAGTATTAAAGGAACTCATATAATATATTTATACCTATGAAGCTGAATTATAAGGATTTTAATGAAATGTCAGATAAACAATTATGTAAACTACCGGGTGTGGGTAAAACTACGGTAGCTCGTATTATAGGTTTTCGTCCTTTTAGGACTAACGACGACCTATTTAGAGTAAAAGGACTCGGTAAAAAGACTCTTGAAAAATTAGGCATTGAAAAGACAAAGAAAAAGAAGAAGAAATGGTTTACTATTGATGGTGTAGATTATCCTGACTATAGTTTGGCTAAGGATACCAAGTATGGTAATATTGATTTATTTTGGAGAATACCAAAAGAACGTCGAAAAGCTATAGCTGAACCTTCTGAATGGGTTTTAAGAATGAGACGTATTAGTGAACGTATTAGAGATGAAGGACCTGATGGTATTATGAGTAGATATGTAGACTATTCATATATGTGGGAAGAAGGGTTTAAGTTTGACTGGGAAGATTGAAATTTAATTATAATATATTAAAATAGTATATGTGTGCTATCTTTGGTTCTTTTAATACTTCTATGTTTGAAGTTTTGTATGAAGCTAATAAACAAAGAGGTAATTTTGCAAGTAGTATTGTAAGTCTATCGGACGATGATCAATATATTAAGAAGAAAAAAGGTGATATAGATTTTGATAAGTATACTCATCAACCTGATACCTTTTATTATCTAGGTCATGTACAAGCACCTACTTCATCTGTAAGAGTTTGGAACTATGACTCCTCACATCCATTTGAGACTTTGACCTGGTTGGTGAGTCATAATGGTGTTCTTACTAATCATAAAAAGCTTAATAAAATATACAGTTTATACTCTAGCGTCGATACTGATACTATAGTAAACCTTTTAGAGTTCTTCACGCAAGCTGAATATAAGAAAGATAAACTAACGATTAATACTAAAAAGATAGTTAGAGATACTCTAGAATGTTTATCTGGAACTTTTGCTTTAAGTATAGTTTGTTGTAGTACTAATGAAGTGTTTATAGCGAGATCTGGATCAGTACTTCATTATAATAATAACGGTGACTACTCAACTCTAAATGGAGAGGGATTAAAGGAACTTCCGGAAGGAGTGATAATGAAGCTTAATATGAAGACTCATAGATGGAATAAGCTGTGTACGTTTAAGCATGATTCACCCTTTTCATTCATATGATTTATAACATGATATTTTCAGCTACTGCAGGTAAAGATATAGATACGCTACTTTGGAAGACAAGTGAGAATTCTTCGGTTGTTTTCAAGCAGAATAATAAAGAATCTCTTCATAAAGTATACAATAAAGCAATTGATTTCGCAATTCAAGAAAATGTTCAAAGCTTAGTACTAGTGCATGATGATGTTATCTTAGAAAATTTTACAGAAGATAAATTAACGGAACTATTCGAGAAATATGATGTAGTAGGCTGTGCTGGTTCTAAAGAAGTTAATTTAAAACCTCCGGCGTTATGGCATTTAATGGGTGGAGGTTTTGGTTCACCTAATTTACATGGCGCAGTAGCTCATTTAGATGATAAAGGTAAAAAGCGTATGACTCCATTTGGAACTTACCCTAATAGAGCAGTTATAATTGATGGTGTTTTTATGGCTATTAAAAGAAAGGTATTTCAAAAAATTAGATTTGATGAATCATGTCCATCAAAATGGCATTTCTACGATTTAGATTATTCAATGCAATGCAACAAAGCTGGATTTAAAGTAGGTGTAGGTGATATTTTAGTTACACATAACTCACCTGGTTTAGAGTCCTTTAATGATGAGTTTATCAAAGGTCAAGAGTGGTTTTTGAATAAGTGGAAAACGAAATAATTGATTATATCATATCATTGTGAGTAAATTAGACTTAGATTATTTTGAAAATGTCTTAATGTATAAGTCTCTTACTGATGGGACTTATCTAGCTTCTGTAGCTGATTTTGTACAGCCTGAATTTTTTAAAAGTAAAGCAATTGCTAGTATCTTTACTATTATTAAAGACTTTTCTGAAAAGCGTAACAAGCTACCTACTGTTACTGAGATAAAATCTCATCTTGTTAGCGATGAGCAGAAGCAATCGTTTAAAGAGTTAGTTACTTCTTTTAACGATATAGATAAAAACTTAGATAAAGATGAGTTGTATGATAATACTGAGCAGTTTCTTAAAGAGAAAGCTGTATATCATACTATGCTTAATGTAGCTGAAGATGTATCGAGCGGTAAAGTAGATACTTCAGTTGTATTAGATAAGTTTGAAAAGTCTTGTAATATTAATTTAGTAACTGACTTAGGTTTAGATCTTTATAGTGATATTGATGTACTTATCGATGATATAAATTCAGTTGAACGTCATGTACCTAGTAATTGGGAATGGTTAGATGAAACGTTAGGTGGTGGTTTTCTAGAAGCTGGTAAATCTCTATACGTATTTGCTGGTGAAACTAATATCGGTAAGTCTATTTTCCTAGGTAATATTGCTACTAATATAGCTCAACAAGGTAAGAATGTTTTAGTGGTAACTTTAGAGATGTCTGAATTACTTTACGCTCGTAGACTTTGTACTAATGTAACTAAAATTCCTATGAAGGAGCTAGCTACTAATACTCCTTCTATTAGGCAAGCTGTTAAAAGTGAAGAAGGTAAACTCTTTATTAAGGAATTTCCTCCGTCGACTATTACTCCGAGTCAGTTGAAAGGTTTCGTAAAGAAGTTTCAAGATAAAGGTATTAAGTTAGATGCGATTGTTTTGGATTATCTTAACTTAATGCATTCGACTATGGGTAATAATTCATATGAACGCATTAAGCATGTTACCGAGCAAGTTCGTGCTATGAGTTATATCTTTGAATGTCCTATTATATCGGCTACTCAGTTAAATAGATCTGGCTTCGATACTGAAAATCCTGACTTAGCTACTATATCTGAGTCTATTGGATTAGCTGCTACTGCTGATGTAATTGTATCTATCTATCAGAACGAAGAAGATAGAGAATTAGGTATTATTAGACTAGGTATGATGAAAAATCGGTATGGTCCTAGAGGTACTACTCAAGCTATGAGAATTGATTATAGTACTTTATCTATTGAAGAGGCTGATGATGTAGAGTTTGAAGATGATGGTAACGAAACCCTTAATGCATTGGTAGGACTTGCACAATAAGGAACTTTTTATAAATATACCTAGTGAATATCCAGGTATGGACAGATACAGATCTACATGGAGCCGGTGGTGCTTTAGTATTGAAGTGGCTATATAAGAATTCTGAAACGTTTAATATTAACGATGTTACAGAATCTACATTTACAGGTCGATTTAAAGGTGCGTTAGATACATTAGACCACTACGATAGAATTTTTATTGTTGACTTAGATCTAAATGAAGATCAAATTAAACTCGTTGATAGAGATAATGTTGTTGTTATTGATGGCCACAAAAATCATAGTAAGTATAAAAACTTATACAGTAAATCGAAAGTAATAATTGATGATAGTTATTTTTCGGTAGTAAATCTTATAAAGGATAAATTTAAAAGTCATTTAAATCTTACTCCTGAGCAATTGAAGCTGTTAGATTTAATAAATGGGTATGATTGGTATAAGTCTAATAACGAGTCCTTAAAACTGAATGCAGTATATTATAATTTAAACTCACCTAAAACAGAAAACTTCATTAGTAATTTTTATAACGGCTTTGACACATACACTATCGAGCAAAAAAACTCTATAAAGCTATTCTTTAAAAAATTTAAAGAACAAATCAGTAGTAACAATATATTTAAAGGTAAAATAAAGGATTATAATGTTATTGCCTCATTTGGTGATTATGCTGTAGGAGAATTAGCTCACTTCTTACTTAGTAAATATAACGCTGATATTAGTGTTATTGTAAATACTAAAGCAAAAACCGTATCATTTCGAAAATCAAAAGACTGCAATGTTGATGTAAGTTTACTAGCTAAAAAATTATGTGATGGTGGAGGACACTCAGCATCAGCAGGAGGTAAATTAACAAATAAGTTTGCAGCACTAACTAAACAATTTACACCATGTTAAATAAAAATATTAACCTAGCACCTTCTAGCACCCTTATAAAGGATGAAACTGAACACCTACTTTTATGCTTTTGTACTTTCTGCTCTCAATTAAAAGGAAAAAAGCTATCATTACAAAACATCTTTATACTTGTATTACAAGAAGAAAAGGTGCGAAATATTTTAAAGGAACTTTTAACCATTGAAACTAACTTTGATGTAGTTAAACTATTTATAGACTTCGAACCATCCATTACTAAGTCAAAATATATTACAAAGTTCCTCAATTCCCATACAGATATAGATTTATGATTACAGAAAAAGAGAAGTCCATATACAATAGCTACCTATATGCTTCTCGAAAGGCTAAAAATAAGCCGGTAAGATTAAGACAAAATTTTGATAAATTGGAAAGTAAAGATGAAGTAAGTCTCAAAAAATTAAACTTACTCTTATCGAAATACAGTCATATTAACTATAGTGATTTTTTTATAGCCCCGTATAAAGTGTACGGTCCGGATAATTACTTTGATTTATCGTTCTTTAATACAAGAAAAGCTATAAAATGCTATTCTCTCTACTGTAGAGATAAAGAGGTGCGGAATCCTGATAGTGATGAATGTATTAGTACATTAAAAGAATGTTTAAAATTTATTTACGATTATTGCGAAGAGGAAAAAATAACTTTAGCGCAATATAAAAATTATTCCAACGTTGATACACCCAACTCTATACCGATAATTTTTACTCATTTGAAAAATCATAAAATTAATTTTTACCTTATTCACGCTCTTAGTGTTGATTCAGTTATAAAGGAATGCACCGGAACATTAACTTGGATCATTCCAGAATTTTATGATTTATATGCTCAGACTAGAGCAAAGTTCCTTAGTTCAAAGGAGTTAAAGCATAAAGCTAAAAAAGGTCTTAAAATAATAGAACAAAGACTATTGAAGTTTAGTAGTCAGGCGCTATAATTAGCGTATGAGTACTTTTAATACTTCAATGTTCCAATCAATTAAAGATGCGTTAGCTACTTCTGATAGTAAGGGGTCAGCTAAGTTTAACGAGATTATGCCGACTAAGTCGGGTAATACTTATACGGTAAGACTTTTACCTTTTGCTAAAGATCCTAGTAAGACTTTCTTTCATTATTATAATCATGGATGGACGTCTTACGCTACTGGTCAATATGTTCAGACGCTTAGTCCTCAAACGTTTGGTGAGCGTGATCCTATTGCTGAAGAACGTTTTAAGGTTCTTAGAACTGGTAGTGAAGAGGAGAAAGAGAAGATGAGCGCAGTTCGTCGTCTTGAAAAGTGGTTAGTAAATGTTTATGTAGTAGACGATCCTACTAATCCTGATAATAATGGTAATGTTAAAATCTTGAGATATGGTAAGCAGCTTCATAAGATTATTACTGAAGCTATCGAGGGTGAAGATGCTGAAGAGTTTGGTCCTCGTATCTTTGATCTAGGTCCTGAAGGTGTTAGCTTTAAGATTAAAGTAGAGCAGCAAGGTGATTATCCTACTTATGTGTCTTCTAGATTTACTTCTGCTGGTAAGATTGATTTATCTGAAGATGAGCAGAAAGGTATTTATGAAAATGCTTTTGATCTGAACGAAGTCTTTACTCTTAAGTCTTATGACGAACTTAAGCAGATGCTTAACGAGCATTATTATTGTAGAACGGAAGAAGAAGAAGTTGCTCCTGTAACTTCAGCTCCTGTACCGGTAGTAGAAACTCCGTCAGAGCCTGAACCTGCTGTAGTATCTAACGAGACTGTTGAAGAAGATATTGACGAACTTTTAAAAGACCTTTAATATGGAAGGAATGACTCCAGAAGAGAAAAATGCTGTTATGCAGTTTATGGGACAAACGTATGGTGAGGCTCATAAAAATGACGGTATGATGGTAAGTCCTTCTTCGAACTTAAAGCCTTCTGCTGAACAAGCTAAACGCGTTTTTGAACAAACAGCAAGAATACCTACTGTACGAAGAAATGGTCAACCAAATATGCCTCCACCACCAGCTAATGTAGGTGAACTTCCTCCAGGAGAGCAAGCATCTATACAACCGGTTTCACCAGTATCACCAGAGCAAGCAGCTCAAGAAATTGCAGCTCAACGCGCAATTAGAACAGAGCAACCTCCTGTAGTTGAAGAAGTTGACCCTAATCAAGTAGAGTTTGATTTTTCTGAACCTGCTAAGATTGATCAGCTTATAGATCTAATTAAAGATCAAAATTTGATTCTTAAAGATATTAGGTTAAAATTAAGTGATGGTAAGAACGCTAAAAGTAAAAAGTAAAAGCGAGTATCTAAAATATCTAGATACTGTTTCTAAGATTAACGATACTGGTATTATCTTTGATGTTAAGGATGATAAGTTAGTCAGTTTGGTATCTAGTTTAGATAGTACGTTAATTTTACATAGCGAATATAAATCTGACTTTAAGTTTAATACTAGTCTTAATATACCTGATGTTAAAAAATTAAGGCACGTACTTGATACTATTGAAGAAGAGTCTTTAGATATAGATATTAATTCTAATAATCTTGAATATAGTGGTAACGGAGTTAAGTTTAAATATCATCTATATGAAGAAGGCTTTATAACTAAGCCTAATATTAATTTAGAAAAGATTAACGGATTTAAGTTTGATGTTGAGTTTAATTTAAATAAAGCTACTATTCAAAGATTGTTTAAAGGTAGTACCTTTGCAAGTGAGACTAATAAGATATATTTTTATACTGACGGTGATTCGTTAATGGCTGAACTTACTGATAGAGCTAGGCACAATACTGATAACTTTACTCTCAGCTTAGGTAAAGCTGACTTTAAGCTTGAACCTATTGCTTTAAATCTAGATAATTTAAGGTTATTATCTCTATTGAATGATGAGATTAGAGTAAAAATTAATACTGAATATGGTGTAGTAGTATTTGATATTGAGGAAAATAATATTAAATTAAGGTATATAATTTCAGCTTTAACACAATAATGATTAATAAACAAAAAAAGAACAAACTTAAGACCCCAGGGTATTTTATTAAGCGATTAAAAGATAACGATTTTGTTACTCTTCGAATCTTCGATAAATATAGTGATTCGGATCCAAGAAAGTGGACGGTATTAGTAGATCCTAAAGGTTCTTCAGTGTTTATTACTTGCTTTGAAAATACACCCTTTAAAAATGAATACTTGTTTCAGTTTAATGATGGTAATCAATTGTTTAAAAATAGCTTTAGTTTAAAGACCGATTCAATTGAGGTTGTAGTTCAAAAATTACTTAAGAGTGGTGTAAGGCAGAAGAATGAAAGTAAATTTATTGAATAAATAAAAGTATGGATGAAGAAGATCATAACTCTCCGGAGGACGAAGAGCTTAGAGAAATGATCGAACGCGCTTTAAAAGAGAATTTAAATGATCGTAAAAAGTTTAAAAAGCGTAAAGACCTAGCTAATCGGTTGGCTAATATTTTGACTGAATATTTAGATAGCTACATTCTTCTTGGTTATGATTTCTCCGGTAGACATTTAGATATTAAAGCCGCCTCTACACCACAGCAGCAAGAAGCTTTAAATTCATTCTTAATGAAATACTTTGCAAGTGAAATGCAATCCATAAAAGGTGGTACAGATGAATTACTCTAAAAAACAAATATACGCTGTCGAGACCGGTGATTATGTAGGTCAAATGTTTGCTGTTGTTGAGATTGATAAAGACCATATAGGTTGTTTATCATTACCAGAAATGGAAAATATTAAAGTACCTAAAGAGTCATTTGATTCAGGAAGGAACAATGATATACTATCATTAGTAGAAGAACTACCTAAAGATGTTTTTAAGGTAGTAGAATCTCAATATTTTAAAAATGAAAACTCTGATAATAGACGGCAACAACTTAATACACCGAACGTATTATACAGCAAAGAATCAGGCGAAAAAGAGTGAAGATAATTCACAAGAGAAGATTAATAACTTCCATATATACTTTACGCTTAACGCGGTGAGCTCCTACGTGAAGCAGTTTTTACCCGATAATACAATATTTGTATGGGATGAAAAGCCTATCTATAAAACCAATATACGCAAGGAGATGCTTAAGGGCTATAAAGGTAATAGATCTAAGGATAGTTCACCACACCAAAATAACGAAGTTATTAAATCCATACTTAAAACTATGGGTATTAATTCTATATTCCCTAGTCAGTTAGAAGCAGACGACGTAGTAGCGTATATATGTAGAGAGAAAGATGGATCAAAAGTTATTATTTCAGTAGATAGAGATTTTCTACAACTGGTTAGTCCGGAATGTACTTTATTTGATCCTATAAGAAAAAGGTATTTTGATTATGCTTCTTTTGAAAAAGAAACGGGGTTTAAAACTGTTGAAGAATGGTATACAGCTAAATGCCTAACTGGCGATAAGTCAGATAATGTACCAGGTATACCTCGTTTTGGTGCTGCTGCGGTTAAAAAATATTTAGCTGATCCAGGTTATATGTTAGATAAATCACAGCAAGAAATATTTAAACGTAATGCTGATATATTTTGCTTAGATAAATACGAATCGCTACCTGATGAAAAGGAATATTATAGAGAGCAATTAGAAGTTGAAATAGAGGCGAGTTATAAAGAGTTTATTGATTACTGTAAAGAGTATTCGTTTGATCGCATTCTATCTAAAAAAGAAAATTGGTATAATTTGTTTTTCATGAAAAGTCTGTATAATAAACTAAATGATATCGCTTCCTGAAGATTTTGTTATACTTAAGTTTTACGAGCTGGGGTTTTATCCTAAGTATAACAAATTTAATAATGTATATCAATGCAGCTGCCCTATATGTAGAGAAGGTAACTCTTTAGGTAAAAAAAGAAGATGTTATTATATTCCTAAAAATGAGAATATCTTCTGTCATAACTGCGGTTGGTCAGGTAAGCCGTTAAGATGGATAAAAGAAGTATCTAATTGTTCAGATAACCAAGTAATAAAAGAACTAAAAGAATATGTCCCAGATGCGCAAGATATTATTGTTAATAAAGAACAGACTCGACCTACTATTCAGGTCGAAACCTTACCTAAGGATAGTGTTAATTTGTCTGATGAGTTTCAGCTTGACTATTATAATAGCAACTCTGTTATTACGGCTGTTCGATATCTGGTTAAGAGCCGCCGTTTAGATACTGCAGTAAATAGACCTGAAAACTTATATGTATCATTAACAGATAGAGTTCATAAGAATAGATTGGTTATACCCTTTATTAATGAGAATAAAGAAATAGAGTTTTATCAAACGCGTACAGTTTTAAATAAAGATAATAAAACTAAACCTAAGTACTTAGGTAAAGTACAAGCTGAAAAAACGTTATTTAATATAGATAGGGTAACAAATGATCATGATAAGGTTTATATCTTTGAAGGACCGCTTAATGCATTCTTTACTAAGAACTCTATAGCAGTAGCGGGTATTACCGAACGAGGTAGATCATTTACTCAAAGACAAGAACAGCAACTCAACTCTCTTAAATGGTATGATAAGGTGTGGATACTCGACTCTCAGTGGGTTGATCAAGCGTCCTTAGTAAAGTCTGAAGTATTACTCAAACAACGTGAGAAGGTGTTTATATGGCCCGAAAAGTTTGGAAAACGTTTTAAAGATTTTAACGATATAGCTATGGCATGTAAGATAGATGAAATTAAATGGGAATTTATAGAAAAAAATACCTTCGAAGGACTCGAAGGTATTATTAAGTTATCAGAGATTAAAAAGTATAGAAATCTAATTAAACATACTTAAACTGAGAGTTTCCTGTCTGAGCTAAATAACCTTTAAATGACTCTGTTACTCCAGCTAACTCAGTAGCAACTCTAGCAAGTTTTCTCTGCTCTGAAGCTTTCATTCTATCAAAGATAGTATCAGGCTCTGCATTAGCTAATTTTTGCTGAATAGAATTAGGTTCTTCACCATTAAGATAATCTAAAAATTCTTCCATTTTATCAATCCAAGATCTAAGCTCTTCTTTCATAGCTTCATTACGATCATTAACTGCTTGTGCAGCTTTAACGCTAGGATCCTCATCAACCACAGTATCGTCAACTTCTACATCCACATCAAAGTCGCCAGGATCTGTATTATCATCTAATTCAGCTTCAAATGCTTCTCTCTCATCATTTTGCTCGTGCAGATTCTTAAAAAAACGTCTCTCAAATTTAGTCATAAAAATATTTATTCTCAAGCATAAATAAATACATGAGTAACGGGGAATTTCCTTACAGCACCAGTCCTGATAATAAACCAATTAACTTTCAAATGGATACTTCAGATCAAATGTCAAAATACAAAGGCGATGAAAAATTTCAAAAAGCACCGCCAATAGTACCGTTTGATGTAGAAGCTATGAATAGTACCTTAGGCAATATATTTGTAAGTTTAGCTGAATTAAGAAATATGTTAATGAGAATGACGGCTCAACCTATTGAAGGCCCTACAGAAGTATCATATCAAGGTGTAAATAAAGGTGCTGTTGATAACATAACTAACAAAATAGATAAAATTAACGAAATTATACTTGATATCCCGGAAGACTTGGCTAAAATAGCTATATGACCTTCCTAAGATCTATAATTATTACTGTATTAGTAGCTCTTGGGTTCGCTTTTGGTCTAAAAAATGTATTAGGTTTTTGGGAAACCTTTGCATTAGCTGTAGTTTTTCAATTTTTAGCTGCTTTTTTATATAGTTCAAATAAAATTAGTAAAGTAAAGGAACTTACTAATGATTTTCAAAATGAACTCGATCAATTATTAAGTTTAAGTGAAGCAAAAATAGATTGCCCTTGTGGTAATTATACGTATACTACTAACTTATTCCTAAATGTAGATGAGACGTTTAAGTGTGAAAAATGTGGTAATGAATTTAGAATTGATTTCTCTGCTACTCCTACGTTATTAACACAGCCAGTATATACTCAAAGTGAAGTTAACTTAAAAGAAGGTAAAAACGACGATGAAGTAAGATTTACTTCTGATTATAAGCCTGGAAAGGAACTATAATATAATTATATTATGGATAAGAAGTATAAGTTTGACTTAAAAAAAGGTACTACAGAAAATTTGAAGAAAATAAAAGATGATTCTTATATTATGGATAAGAAGTTTACTTTTAACTTAAAAGATGGTACGACTAAAACTATGGAGTTTGAAGAGTTTGTACGTTGGTGTTGTTTAATTGAAGCTGTGCAAGTGGTAGACAATCAGCAAGATGTAGATACTACTAATGATAAATGGATAAAGCCTTTAGCTTTTCAGAAATATATTGATGAAAGATATCATTCAATGAAGCATGATCTTAAGGTAGAGGTAGTAATGGGTAATATTTAAAATCCTAGAGTATTACATTCCTCTTCCTCATCACATAGATTATTTTTATTGTTAGCT
>WLWG01000585.1_pt1 | contig 36840 bp, 39 predicted proteins | sample 6712871 | NCBI WGS metagenome assembly WLWG01 (sample SAMN12718693, study PRJNA515312) | sponge metagenome | isolation source: marine sponge | host: Mycale hentscheli | place: New Zealand: South Island, Marlborough, Capsize Point | collected 2003-05-01
CCTCGGCTGCGCTTCGGAGCAAACTCCCCCGCGCAGTCCAAAACCATAACCCAACACTTACCCAAAGCGCAAGGCGTGCGCGAAAGGGAACAGAGCTCAACCCTTCAGCAGAGACTCTCCCCATGGCGCTAAGCGCTCCAGCTGCTTCTGAGAGCCAGCAGCCACCACAGGGAAGCCCATCTCTGAGAGATCGCATCCTGGTTGCAAATGAGCAGGGTGAGGGCCCAACCAAATCAGTGGGCAGCCCAGTTCCGTCAGCACGAGCCAAGCTGCGGCTAGATCCCAAATTTTGGGAGTGGCCTCGAGCGCACCCGCGGTTTGCCCCATCGCCACACTCACCAAATTGAGGCTTGCAACACCCAGGAGACGAATTTTTCCAGGAAAGGACTGGTCTGGTCTTTTCTGAAGAACGCGAATGGATCGACTGCAAAGCGAGACGCAAGAACTACCAGCTGCAACCCTGCTCTCAGGAGTCAAACGTTTGTGATTCCGCCAAGCCCCCTGTCCTCGAATCGCCACGATCCTCTGGCGCAAGGAAGGGATATCGAGAAACGCCTCCGACGGCTCACCATCCACAAAACGAGCGATCGAGATAGCCCAGTAGGGAATCCCAGCCGCAAAATTAGTGGTTCCATCCAATGGATCAACCACCCAGTAGGCACGGCTCGACGGACACTCCTGACTCCCCTCTTCGCTGAGCACCCCCTCGCCAGGAGCAATCTCCTCTAATCCCTGAACAAAAGCAGCATCACTCCAGCGATCACAGGCGGTGATCAGACTTCCATCAGGTTTGACGTCGGACACGATGTGACCAAAATCATTGCGCTGACGTTCAGCAACTTGATCAATCAAGCGATGCACGCGATCAAGTTGCTGAGGTGTAAGCGGGTTAGACACCCTGATTAGCCCTGAACGACAGGAACAGGCGCTTCACAAGCAGGACGATTGGGTTGTGGCTCAATAGGAACAGGGCTGTCTGCATGAGTGGGCTTCGTGGCAGGCAAAGTCAGAGCTGGACATGCCAATACTTGATCAAGGCCAGTAAAGCGGCGCAATTCAGCAATGCTGACGTTGTAATCAGTAACCGCGTTGGCGTAACTCACTTCAGCTTTTGTTAAATCGCGCTGAGTGTCCACAACCTCCCGTTGCGTCGTGACACCAGCTTGAAAGCGCAAACGCGCCAACCTCAGGGACTCAGCCGTGGAGAGCACTTCACTGGCAGCGGTGTGAATATTTTGAGAGGCTCGGCGGAGGTCGAAGAAGCTATTTTCCACTTCGGACCGGATGCGATCACGCTCGGTCGCGAAGTTGAATTTGCTCTCTTCAGCGCGCTGCTTGTTTTGGCGGTATTGAGCGCGGGCACGCCCACCATCAAAAATGGCCCATGAAGCGTTTAAACCAACGGCATTGCTGAAGTTCCAGTTGTAGTCATCCATATCAACCGAGCCAGATTGATTGGACTGCCCCTGGTTCCTAGCCGTATCGAATCGATTGAAGATGCTCAGGACTGGTTGCACAGCGGCTAGAGCAGCATTGGCGTTGCTGTTATTGATTGAGATGTCGAGAATGAACTGATCCAGCTCTTCCCGAAACGCATAGGCAGCAATGATGCTTTCTTGAAGGGATGGTTGCCAAATTCCGATCACGCGAGCTGGATTCGCTGCTGTGGGAGTGACATCCTGTGGGAGATCCAGAAGTGACGCTAAGGATCGTCGAGCCTGGGCTTGACCAGCCAAACCATCGGTGAGCACAAGGCGGTCTCTGGATAATTGCGTCTGTGCTTCCAAGACTTCCAGCTTGGTCGCGACTCCGGCTTGATAGCGAGCACTGGCTTGCTGCAAGCTCACCAGAGAAGCGCGTACCGACTGTTGACCAATACGAACCTGTTCATCCTGACGCTGAAGCTGGAAATAATTTCTTGACGCGCGAAGCCTCAGTTCTCTCAATGCGATGAGATAGGCATCGCTGGCCTTCTCAAAGTTGTCGCGTGCTGCTGATATTTGGGGAACTCGCGCTGGATCGATCAAATTCCACTGCACTTGAGCAGAAAAATTGGCGGACCAGCGTTTTGTATAAGTATTCGCGTCGCGCTGGAAAAGCGGTTCTCCTGTTACGGGATTATCTCGTTCTGCTTGGAGGAACTTTTCGTTTCGATATTGCTCACCTTCCAGGTATTGCGGCAGGCCATTCGCGGTGAGGTTCACAGTTGGGTACCAGGCCGAAATCGCTGCCCGTACTCCTGCTTTCGCTTGCTGAACCTGACTAGCAGCTGCCTTCAAGCTGGGATTATTAACTTCAACAAGTCGCTCCACCTCGGCAAGGGTTAAGGGACGAAGCTCGCGAATGGTGACCTGAGAGGGAAGGTCGGGTAAGGCCAGACTGTCTGGTGACTTCAACACATCCAAATCCTCCGGAAGCGTTGTTGCCGCAGGTGGCATCACGGAGGGGTCGGCCTTGGGCCGTGAGCCCTTCAGATCGAGAGCATTAGGAAGGGTCGACTGATCCATCAGCGACGATTCAGCAGTAAGGGACTCGCCCTCAGCTACCTGAGCAAAAGCAGTCGAAGCTGCAAACACAGGCAAACAGCCTGCGACCAAAAAAATATGAGCAGCTGTCCGGAGCACAACAAATCTGGAACTTTGCGGAGCTTAAGTGCTTTTTTCGATGGAACCGAGCGCAGAGGCCACGATCTCAGCTGCTCCATGCACGATTCGGATCGGAACCGGCAAGGTCGCTCGTAATTGATCCAAGGTCATGTCGTCCAAGAACACCGGATCGCCTTGACGGAGCATGACGGAAGGCAGCAAAAGCTGATCCCCAAGATCTTGACCAACGAGTCCATCAAGAAGGTCTTGTCCAGTCAGTAAGCCCGTGACGACTTGATCTTGCCCCCAGTAAGGACTTGGGAGGCCATGCAAGCTGAGCTGAACTCCCTCCACCGCATTGAGCCTCTGCAGGACAGGCTCCAGGGCATTGGCAACCAAGCGTCCCACCACCCAGCTGCTCCTCACTGGTGTCTCAACAGACTGGGGAAGATTGGTGGTGGCCTCATCCAGCGAAGCGAGAAACGCCCGGATGCTGCCAACCCCATTTTCCTGCTGCGGAAAGTCTTCGTAGCTCGCGCGTGAGGGCAACGACAACCCCGCAATCAAGTACCACTCGTCTGAAAGCCAAGCAAAATTGCTCTCAAATTTGAGCTGAAACTCCTTCTGAAGAGGTTCCACCGCGGCAATCACCTTCCTGGCATCCACTGGAGTGACCGCACGTAAGCCATCAGATGCCGGCCGGAACCGAGTCAGGCCAACCGGAACAACGGCGACAGAGAGCACTGCAGGCCAGTCACCACCGGCAAATTGTGCCAAATCCTGAATGGTGCGCAGCAGAGCCTCTCCATCGTTTTGATCGGGGCACACCACCACTTGCGCGTGGATCTGCAAATCGCGTTCGGCGAACCAAGCCAGTTGCTGCATCAGCTGACCGGCGCGTGGATTCTGCAAAAGGCTCGAGCGCAGGTCAGGGTCCGTGGCATGGACAGAAACAAATAAAGGCGACAGACGCTGTTGTTCAATCCTTTGCCAATCGGAATCACTGAGATTCGTCAGGGTGAGGTAAGAGCCATAGAGAAAACTCAAGCGATAGTCGTCATCCTTGAGATAAAGGCTGCTGCGATGACCAGGTGGCTGCTGATCGATGAAGCAAAAGGCACAGGCGTTGCTGCACTGACGCAATCCATCAAACAAGGCTTCTGTAAATGCCAGCCCTAGGCCGTCGTCCTCATCCTTTTCCAGATCCACCTGATGGAGCGCCCCTGCTGCATCGCGAATCTCTAAATGCAACTCTTCTTCAACGATCAAATAGCGGTAATCGATCAGATCGCGAGGGCGAACACCATTGATGCTCAACAGCTGATCGCCAGGCTCAAAGCCAAGGTCCTCTCCGATCGATCCCGGCTCGACCGATGCCACCACAGCCGGTGAGGGCTGGCGAGAGGCACGATCCGGATCAAGAGCCGCAACAGCAACACCGGCAGAAGGTTCATTCCACACGGGGCTCACGGTCAACTTCGTTCAGTTTGATGCCGAACCAGACCACCAGACCAGAAGAAGCACACCAAATAGCAACCGATACACCACAAAAACCCAGGTGCTGTGGCTCTGGAGATATTTAATGAGCCAGTCGATGGCAAGCCAGGACACCACGGCTGCAGAGCAGATCCCCACGAAAACAGGCAACACCCCCCCCGCGCTGGGCTCTGAGAAGGCGTCTTTCAGTTCCACCAATCCTGCAATCGTGATGGCAGGAATCCCTAACAAGAAGGAGAAGCGCGCTGCATCTGCGCGCTTCCATCCATCAAAAAGGGATGCCGTGAGCGTGCTTCCCGAACGAGAAACGCCAGGGATCAGCGCCAGCACCTGGGCTAAACCCACCACCAATCCATCGCGTCCTTCCACCTGAGTGAGCTGCTTCAGGCGTGGCCCCAGCCGTTCAGCGAGACCCAAGAGAAGCGCCATCACAATCGACACCACGGCAATGGCCGGGACACTTCTCAATGGAGAACTTGCGTAGCCAGGCCAAAACAACTTGATGCACAAACCGGCAATCAAAATGGGCACGGTGCCGATCGCCATCGCAATCCCAAGCCGCGCTTCAGGCTCACGCCATTGACCGCGGCGGAACGCTCCACTAATGCCTTTCAGCACTCCCGCCAAATCCTCTCGGAAGTAGGCAATGACAGCCACGATGCTGCCCAGCTGAATCACGGCAGTCACAGAGACGCCAGGGTCACCCCATCCGGCAAGAACAGGAACCACCTTGAGGTGGGCCGTGCTGCTAATCGGCAAAAATTCCGTTAGCCCCTGGACGACACCAAGCACAAAATCACGCCAGCAAGCTTCAAGCAGTCCGGGATCTGTCGTCAAAGCGCTCTTTTCGATGAGGGCAATACGACTATGTATTAGCCACCGGCCTTCGGAGCCAGATCCCGAAGATGGGTTCAAATCTTCTAATCTTCGAGCTCTTTCACTGCCTCATCCGGGAGAGCCCTTTTGCTGAGTGGTCTGATTCAGACGCCAACAACGGAGAAGAAGACCCTGGTTATTTCCCAGGTTCCATCGGTTTCGTTTCCGCGCTCGTTGTCCTTCTGGGCATCGGCGTTGGTTGTTCTGCCAGTCTTCCTCCAGGCACCCTGGGTTCGCTTTCACCCCTTTAGCTCCTGTCTGTTCACCGCAGTCCTCCTGACGATGGGGATCGTGGCCGTGCAGGTTGGCAATCCTGCTTGGAAGCGAGCGGGAACCCTGCTGGTGGGGTTCAGCGGCAGTTGGCTTGCAGGCACCCTGTTCTGGGGATGGCTGCGGATGCATCCGGTGTGGCATTTACCCATAGAGGCCATCGCTCTACCGCTCGCCCTTGGCGGGCTGAAGAGTCGTTGGAAGCTGAGCTGTTCCTTCTATTTAGCCTCACTCCTGGGCACCGCCTTCACCGATATCACCATGGCCCTGACAGGGGTCATGTCGTTTTGGCCAAGGGTTGTTCAAGCCACATCGAGCGAGGCCCCCTTTCTGCTCAGCGAAGCAGCAAAGCTGGTTTTGCAACCTGTTTCTCTCTTGATCCTCTTTGCAGCCGCAGGGCTGATCCTCTGGTTGGCAAAACAGTTTTGGAAGCAATCAGCCAGGCCTTCAGAGCATCAAGAGGCTTGGAGAGTGGCCGCTGCTGTCCTTTCCACCACTCTGTTTATTGATGCTTTGTTTCTCGTGCTCTCCCTCTCAGTCCCAAGCCTGAGCGGTCTGATCTGAAACGAACTGCGAACGCCTGACTGTGCTGAGGCAGCAAAAGGGTTCTGCACTTGTATGGTTTCCGTACCGGCGCTGCCGGAAGTTATGTTCCGAATCCCGACGGAGAGTTCAGATGAAGCGCCTGTTGTCCTGGCTGACGGGCTTGGTTGTGATCGCTGGCCTACTGATAGGCCTTCTCGTTCCCCCCAGTGTTTCTGCCGCTGAGATCAGAAATGTCGCAGACGACAAACTCGCCGAACGTGGCGACAAGGTTGATCTAAACAATTCCTCTGTGCGCCGCTTTCAACAATTTCCTGGGATGTACCCCACCTTCGCGGGAAAAATTGTTCTCGGAGGTCCCTATGAGAACGTCGATGACGTTTTAGATCTCGACCTTTCAGAACGTCAGAAAGAATTGTTCGAGAAATACCGCGACAATTTTGTGGTCACAGCTCCATCGATTGCTCTCAACGAGGGCTTCGATCGCATCAACGACGGTCAGTACCGTTAACACTGATCCAAGCTTGAACCGCCAGGTGCACTGGCGGTTTTTGCTCCCATGAGCAGCCACGCAACCTCTATCGATCCGATTGCGCCTGGGCCCTGGGATGTGATCGTGATTGGCGCCGGTGCTGCCGGACTGATGACATGTTTGGAGCTTCCAGCGGGTCTTCGGGTCCTGCTCCTCAATCGAAACACGAGTCGGCGATCGTCGAGTCGCTGGGCTCAAGGAGGAATCGCGGCAGTAACCCGTTCCAACGACAACGCTGGAAGCCACGGCGAAGACACCGTGAGAGCAGGCGCTGGGCTATGTGATGGCGATGCGGTGCGCCTGTTGGTTGATGAAGCCCCGCAAAGCGTGCTCAGACTTCAAGAGCTCGGCATGGAGTTTGATCGCAACCCGGATGGATCACTCGCGACCACCCTGGAGGCGGCCCACAGTCATCGAAGGGTTCTGCATGTGCAAGACCGCACGGGCAAAGCCTTGGTGGATGTCTTGCGAGAACGCGTGGATGCTCGGCCTGGCTTGCAGCATCGCCGAGGCGTACGGGTCACCCAGCTGTGGGTGCAAGACAATCGCTGCTGTGGCGTCCAGGTACTCGAAGGCCCGAGGCTTCACTGGATCCCCGCCCGTGCTGTGGTCCTAGCCACCGGCGGTGGCGGGCACCTTTACACCAACACGACCAACCCAGCACAGGCCTGCGGTGAAGGTGTTGCGCTGGCCTGGCAAGCGGGAGCGGCCATCGAAGATCTGGAATTCATTCAGTTCCATCCCACAGCCCTCAAGCTTGAACATGCACCCTGCTTCTTGATCTCTGAGGCCGTCCGCGGAGAGGGAGCTCTCCTTGTCGACGCCCTGGGACAAAGCCCCGTCCAAGAACTCGCTGGAAAAGACTTAGCTCCAAGAGATCAGGTCAGTCGGGCGCTGGTTCGTCGCATGCAGGCCCAGGGCGTCGCTCATATGGGCCTGGACCTCACCCCCATCGACGCTGAAACGTTGCAACGGCGCTTTCCCAACATCCTTGAACGCTGCCACAACTTTGGAATCAACCCAGAAGAACAGCCCATTCCAGTGGCTCCAGCAGCCCACTACTGGATGGGAGGTGTCGCCACCGATTTGAAAGCGACGACCAGCCTTCCTGGCCTTTACGCCGTTGGCGAAGTGGCCTGCACCGGTCTGCATGGAGCCAATCGCCTCGCCAGCAACTCTTTGATGGAATGCCTTGTCTTCGCAAGGCAATTGCGTGACATCGACCTTGGCGATCCACTCTCAAAAGCCACCACCGAGGAACAACAGACGGAAGCACCATCAGACAACGTTCAGGATCATCAAGCGTTCAGCGAACAAGAGCTCAGCCAATCCATCCAATGGCTGAGATCAGAGTGCTGGCGTGTGGCCGGCGTTGACCGATCAGCTCATGGCATGAGGGACGTGTTGAAAACGCTGCAGAAAGCAACGCCCATCTTGGAAGCGATGACTCCCCTCAAGTTGATGCAGCAACAACATCCTGAGCGGAGCACCCTCCTCGATGAAAGCAGGCGGGCAGAGCTGAACCTGATGTTGGATCTGCTTCATCGCCAGCAAGCGAGTTCTTTGCTTTTGGAGGCTTGTTTGTTCCGAAAGGAAAGCAGGGGCGGACACTTCCGTAATGACACCCCAGCCCCCTTACCTCAATGGTGCCGCCATAGCCGCCAAATAAAAGGCCAAGCCATCGGAACGAGAGCAGTGACCTCTTAGGGGTTGGTTCTTGTGTTTAGAAGTCTTTGGGGCCCTGATATCCAGACAGACGTGCGAGATCTGGAAGCTTTTTCACACCAGAGTCCAGCTCTCCGTTGATCTCCCAGGTTGGGAATCCCTCAATGCCCTTGCTCTGGCAAAGCTTGGCTTCGTTGTTTTGACCTGTTGGGGCGCATTCAACAACTTTGAGAGTGTCGGCAGCTTCTTTGCCGAAGAGCTCCTTCTGTTCATGGCAATGAGGGCACCAATAGGCGCTGTACATCACCGCCCCCGAGGCCGTGAGATGTTCGGCAAGAGAGATTTTTGCTGGGTTGCTCTCGGTGAGCACCGGGGGAGCTGCGCCTGGGCCTGTGGCAACGGCATCAGGACGGGCAGGATCCAGCACGGAAGCCCAAATCAGGCCACCAAGCAACACGGCAAGAGCGAGAAGAAAGCCTCGAAACAGCAGTTGGGAGGGGTCGTCCCATCCACCTCCAACCAATGACAACACCAACAAGCAGAGGGAGAGCAGAGCCGAAAGAACGCAGAAAAAACAGAAGGCCTGGATCTTGATCACCATCAGACCCACGAGCACCAGGCTGAACACAGCCATCACGAGGGAGACCGTGAACAAGCCCCACCAGGTGCGACGAGACAAGTCAGCTTTGTTCTCCGACAACCCTGGGAGCAAAGGCACAACCGCCATGACCAGGACTGCGAGATAGGCAATCAAGCCTGCAAAAGAGAGGGGAATGCTGAACCCATCTCCCTGAAACAACGTGCCCCAGGGGCTATTCAGGACCTTGTCGCAACCACCCGCGCCCATCGGGCAGGTGAGATCCCCGAGCACTCCCCAAAACTTCAGGGTGATCGACCCCGTATCGATCACGCCGACCGTGGCCAAAACGGCCATCACAATTCGGACCCATTTCGAACCTTGGTCCTGCCGGCGTCGGCTGGTGAGACGCTGAGTTGCCATCAAAGGCGATCAATTACCCCTGATTTTGGCAGCAAAGCGTGAGCAATTCAGCGTTGAAGCATGGGTGTCATCCGTTCATCCGCTCCTAAAGTGAGGGATTGCAGGGTCATGCCATGGCCGGGGACGCCAAAACAGGCAACAGCCTCTCGGAACGGCCCACCGTGGCCTTCGCCCATCTGGGCTGCGAGAAAAATCGCGTGGATACAGAGCACATGCTCGGACTTCTCGCTGAGGCCGGCTATGGGGTGAGCAGCGATGAAAACGACGCCAACCTGGTGGTGGTGAATACCTGCAGCTTCATTCAAGACGCCCGCGAAGAGTCCGTACGAACCCTTGTGGGACTTGCAGAGCAAGGCAAGGAGCTGATCATTGCCGGATGCCTGGCCCAGCATTTTCAGGACGAGCTTCTGGAGTCGATACCAGAGGCAAAAGCGATCGTGGGCACCGGTGACTATCAGCACATTGTGGAGGTGCTGCAGCAGGTAGAAGCCGGTGAGCGGGTGAACCGCGTCAGTGAGACGCCAACGTTTGTGGCCGACGAAAATCTGCCCCGGTATCGCACCACAGGAGAAGCGGTTGCCTACTTAAAAGTCGCTGAAGGCTGCGACTACCGCTGCGCGTTTTGCATCATTCCCCATCTGCGCGGAAATCAACGCTCAAGAACGATCGAATCGATCGTGGCTGAAGCCCATCAGCTGGCAGCACAAGGGGTTCAAGAATTGATCCTGATCAGTCAGATCACCACCAATTACGGCTTGGACCTCTATGGCAAGCCCCGCCTTGCCGACCTTCTCAAGGCACTCGGAGACGTAGAAATCCCCTGGATTCGCGTCCACTACGCCTATCCCACGGGCCTCACCCCTGAGGTTCTTGCGGCCTATCGAGATGTTCCCAATGTGCTGCCCTATCTCGATTTACCCCTTCAGCACAGCCATCCTGAGGTGTTGAGAGCGATGAATCGCCCTTGGCAAGCCGATGTCAATGAACGATTGCTGGATCAGATTCGTGAACAACTCCCTGAGGCCATTCTTCGCACCACATTGATTGTGGGATTTCCCGGCGAAACAGAGGAACAATTCGAACATTTGGCCGGATTTTTAGAACGTCAACGCTTTGATCACGTTGGCATCTTCACCTTCTCGCCAGAAGACGGCACGGCGGCTGCAACCCTCCCAAATTCAGTCCCTGAGGAGATTGCCATCGCGCGCAAGGACAAGTTAATGACCTTGCAACAGCCCATTTCCGCTGCTCGCAATGCCTCTTGGATTGGCAAAACCGTGGATGTTTTAGTGGAGCAACACAATCCCTCCACCGGGGAAATGATTGGCCGATGTTCCCGCTTCGCGCCGGAGGTGGACGGAGAAGTGCTGGTGCAGCCAGGGGATAACGGACTGCAAGTGCATCCCGGAACCATGGTGCCGGTTCAGATCACAGGCGCAGACATCTACGACCTCACAGGCCGAGTGGTCGGTGCTGCTCACATGGTCGCCGCAGCTCGCGGTGCGACGTGAACAGAAGCCCCAGCTGGCATGAACGGCAACGCACAATTTTTCTCATTGCCTCAGGGTTAAGCACAGCTGGTTCTTTCGCAGGTCTCACCGCCAAAGGTTGGATCTTGATGAGCGGCACCGACAACGCCATGTTGCTCGCCCTGCATTTTGCAGCTCTCTCACTCCCGACCCTGATCGTGAGTGGAGCCGCGGGTGTTCGCACCGATCGAATCGGCTGCGAGCAGGTGCTCATTCAGGCGCAATGGGCGCTCCTCGGAGCAGGACTCCTTGGGGCCCTATCGATTCCTCTTTTGGAGGGAACAGCCCAGGTTGCTGTGCTGCTCGCCAGCACCCTGCTCATGGGGATTGCCAGTGCCTACGAACTCACTGCCCGCAATAAATACTGCGCCTTGCTGGTGGATGACCCACGCACATTGGCGCCGTACCTCACCAGTTTTTCGGTGGTTTTCAATGTTGGGAAATTAGTCGGACCTCCGATCGGGGGATGGCTTGTGGCTTTGACGGGACCAGCCACAGCCCTCAGCCTCGATGCCCTCACCTATTTATTACCCATTGCCAGCGTGATCTGGCTGCTGAAGCCAAACCGATCGATTGAACAACTCAGCAGCACGACAAGCTCCACCACCCTGAAGGCTGCCTGGAAAGAATGCGGCCCCGTTTTACGGCACGTGCTCAAGTTCACAGGCTTGATCTGCATCGTGGGGTTCTTTCACCCAGGCCTGGCACCCCTGATTGCCGCCGACACCCTCGGGCCAAGCCCTCAAGACCTCGGTTTATTCACAAGTGTGCTGGCCGCAGGAAGCATCACCGGTGGGATCGTCTTGCAACGCAACAGCCACAAATTCAGCAGCCGTCCCGGCCTCACGCTCGGTTGTTTCGCCTTGATCACAGCGATCGCTCAACTTGGAATGGCCAGCAGCAAATTTGTTCCCATCGTGCTGCTGATGGTTTGGCTGATTGGCGCTGGAACCGCTGGACTTCTCAGTAGCGCCAATTTGATCACCCAGGTTGGCTCAAAGCAGGTGCTCAGAGGACGGATGGCCGGATTAAGCCAAATCGCTTTTTTGGGTGGTGGAGGGTTAAGTGGCCTGATCGCAGCTCAGCTCACAATCAGTCTTGGACTGCAAGCAACATTCGCGCTTGCAGGAGGAATTGGCCTGATTCTCTCCTTAGGTGAGATCTGGCGTCGCGGTGGAATGCCGATGAACGAAATCAAATCAGCTTGATGCCGCGCAGAATCGTGCTGAGAACAAAAGCTGCGACCAAACCGGCAGCCACAAGACCCAAATAGATAGCGACGCCCATAACAGACACAGATTGCAGCAACCATTAGATCAGAAACCTTGCCGAGATGCTTGCAAACACGCTTAAGCTTGTACGCATCGAAATCTACGGATTAATAACCGGTCTGCATTGAGGGTTGGCCGGCTTCCCCGAACGCTTAGCTCTCCCGATACCACCATGCGCACCCTTTTCGTCTATCCCCAATTTCCCAAGACGTTCTGGAGTTACGAAAAAATTCTGGAACTGGTCAACCGAAAGGTGTTGCTACCGCCTTTAGGCCTCGTCACGGTTGCAGCCCTCCTCCCCCAGGAATGGGAGATGAAGTTGGTGGATCGCAACGTGCGCGAAGTGACCTCTGCCGAATGGGATTGGGCCGAGCTGGTGGTGATCTCAGGAATGATCGTCCAGAAGGACGACATGCAACAACAGATCAACGAAGCAAGGAGTCGTGGGATTCCAGTCGCGGTTGGAGGCCCCTACGCCAGCTCCACCCCTGATGCGCCAGAAATTGCGGACGCCGATTTCAAAATCTTGGATGAGGGGGAAATCACCCTGCCCCTGTTTATCGAAGCCATCCAGAGGGGGGATCGCAGCGGTCGGTTTAGCGCAGAAGGAGAAAAGCCTGATGTGACCTCCACCCCAATCCCCCGCTTTGACCTGCTGCAGCTCGAGGCCTATGACTCCATGAGCGTCCAGTTCTCGCGGGGCTGTCCATTCAATTGCGAATTTTGCGACATCATCGTTCTCTACGGACGCAAACCACGCACCAAAACACCTGAGCAGTTGGTTGCTGAATTGCAATCGCTTTATGACCTTGGATGGAGGCGTTCAATCTTCCTGGTCGATGACAATTTCATCGGCAACAAGCGCAACGCCAAGCTTTTGCTGCCGCAAATCAAAGCCTGGCAAGAAGACCGTGGCTACCCATTCAGTTTTGCAACTGAGGCATCCGTCGATCTAGCCGATGACGACGAAATGATGCGAATGATGCACGAAGCTCGTTTTGAAAGCGTGTTCCTTGGCATTGAAACTCCCGATGAAGCCAGCCTAGAAACCGCGAGAAAAGTTCAAAACACTCGCAATCCACTTGATGCCGCTGTTGACCGCATTACGGCCAATGGCATTCGGGTGATGGCTGGATTCATCATTGGTTTCGATGGAGAAAAAGATGGTGCTGGCTTACGGATCGTTGATTTCGTAACCCGTACAGGAATTCCTGCAGCCATGATGGGAATGCTGCAAGCCCTTCCCAACACAGCCCTATGGCATCGTCTTGAAAAAGAAGGTCGCTTGATTCAAGACGAATCGGCTGCCAAGGGTGTTAACCAAACGAATTTGCTTAATTTCAAACCAACCCGACCCATTCGTGACATTGCCAACGAATATGTCGAAGCATTTTGCACGCTTTACGAACCCAATGCCTACATGGATCGGGTTTATTCCTACTACTTAAAAATGGGAGCGCCACGCTGGAAAGGAACCAGCAAATTGCCTACCTGGACTGATATCAAAGCACTATCGATCGTGATCTGGCGTCAAGGCCTAAAACGCGATACTCGCGGGCGCTTTTGGCGCTATCTGTTTGGAATGGCTCGCCAGAATCCAGCCATGCTTGAGCAGTTCATCGTTGTCCTTGCGCACAACGAACATTTCATGGAGTACAGAGCGATTGTGCAACAGGAAATCCGTGAGCAGCTGGAATCATTGCCACCAGAAGAACCCAGCAACTCTCGCGAGCTTCAGCCTGTTTGAGGGATTAATCCTGAACGTAAGGACTTCCTTCGCGCAAACACTGTTCTGCCTTCTGAAGTTCCCGGCCCAAATACAGCGCATGATCCAAACGGCTTAGGGGATGGTTTCCGTCCCCTTCGCACAAGGCAATCCCCAATTCTTTTGCCGTACGCCCACGCAACACGGCCGTGGGCGTTCTCGGCCCACCCTTCCGGCAAGCAATCACTTCCCCGGAATCTGGATCTCGTGCAAGGCCTTGCTCATCAATCGTGTTGCCGTAGTGCTCAACAACCAATTCAGCGGCAGCAACATCCACGCGAATCAAGAAATAACCCAACGGATCTAAGGCTATAAATCGCTGCGACAACTGATCATCCAGCTGAGCACAGGCGTTGAGGTCTATGGCACTGTTGGTCTGGTTCAATCTGGCTGCAAGGCTCTTCTCAACTTACAGAGCAAGGGATGGCGTCTCTTTTCGAAAAGGGAGCTCCGCATTGATTGCCTCAATCTCCTCGAGCATCAGTGGATTGACCTTGCCGAGCCAGCCACGAATCAATCCTTCCATCTGGGGCTCATACCAGCGATGGAGGCTGGTATGAGGTCGAGCCACAAACCCACGCCGACGCTTGTGGCTTCCCCCTGCTCCTGGATCAAAACTCTTCAGTCCCTGCTGCAAAGCCCACTCAATCGGTGCGTAATAGCAAACCTCAAAATGCAAACAATCAATCTCTTCGTGGCTCCCCCAGTACCGGCCCCAGAGCGATGCATCGTCATGCACGCAAAGTGACATAGCCACTGGCTCATGGGGGTTGCCGCGATGCGCACTAAAGAGAACAATCCGCTCACGCAATGCATTCGTAGCCAAGGCATCGAAAAACGATGCTTCGAGATACTTACTACCCCACATCCCCCAACGAGCACAGTGCTGTTCATAAAATTGATGCATGCATTGCATCAATGAAGGATCGAGATCCTCACCACAAAGGGGGGTGATCTCAATGCCTGCTGCACGAACCGCCTTCCGCTCTCGTTTGATATTACGGCGCTGATTGGCATTAAATCCTGCCAAATAGTCGTCAAAATTAGCCTGCCCATCTGACGTCCAGAGACTCTGCTGATTCAACCAAGCAGCACAACCTGCAGATTCTGCCAAAGGACGCCAGAGCGGATCAACGTAGAGAAAATTACAGCTGAGGATGCCATTATTACGAGCAAAGGTATCAATCAACTCCAGCATGAGTTGGGTCAATGCCGCAGGATCTTCATCTGCAGCGATGTGAAATCGATAGCCCTGTACCGGGCTGACGGGGCTCATCCCAATCAACTTTGGGTAATAACGAAGACCAAGGTCGCCAGCGAGCCGAGCGAACGCTTGATCAAACACAAACTCCCCATAACTGTGACCCTTGAGATAAAGCGGAGCGACCGCACAAAGATGCTCCTCTCCGCGCCACAGGGATAGGTGCAGTGGCTGCCATCCCTGATCGGGCGCCACGCTCCCAGAATCTTCAAGGGCCGCCAGCCAATTCCAGCGATAGAAAGGAATGACCTCAGGACCAAGCAGCTGTTCCCACTGCTGTTCGGGTATCTCCCGAATCGAGCGATGCCAACAAGCCTTCAGGGATGCCATGACCGGCGAAGACAGCGGCGAAGAAGAAGACCCTAACCAGTGAGAGCCAATGGAGTCACACTGAACGCAAGCCAGTTTTTGCCAACCTGCCGTGAACCGTTCGACGCCAGGAAAACAGCAGGTGGTGTTCACGCTGTTGGCGCTCAGCTTGATGCTGAGCGGAAGTGCCGTCAAAGCAGGGCTACTGCAGCCATTGCTGCAAATGATGCGTCCAAAACTTGAGAGCCAGCTTGCTGATCAATGTCAGCAACTCGCGAAACAAGCCCTTAAAGAGGCTGAACTCGACCTTGAACCATTCAGCCGCATGGGAGAGCAGTCGTGTCAGGCGCTAGCCAAGCCCGTCAGTGAATGCCTGATCCGTGAAACCAGTCGCGCTGGCAGAGAGTTGGGTGTGATCAGCGAACTCTTGTCAGGGCGCATTGGAGATGACGCCGAAGTGGTGATCAAACGCTGCCTGGGGTCGCTGCTGGGACTCCAGGCAACCGACCTAGAGAAGGTCCCGCTCAGCGAGCTTTTTCAGCGGCTGCGTCCATAACGAACCAACAGCTCATTTCCGCTCAGTCGATCGGCCGATAACAGCGTCCAAGCATCGGGCTGCGATAAAGCCAATGGCATGCTGCATCCTTCAGACGGAATCCAGCTGAACCGACCTCCCAGCAGGCATGGGCTCAGAGTCAGCTGCAGCTCATCCACTTGATCGGCTTCCAGAAGGGATGCGCAGAGGCCCGCTCCTCCAAGAAGAACGAGGCGATGAAAGCCCAATGCCGCAAGCTCCACCAGGGTGGTCTCCCAGGATGGTTGCAAGCGATGAATGGCGGAGAAACCATCCACGGAGATCCGATCTGGGGTCAAGAGCTGACGCTCAAGCGCTTGTTGAAAAAACGGCCACTCCAGACCAAAGTCTGGACGGCGACTCACCACCAGCGCCGTTGGCTGTAACGGCCTGCCCTCTTGCTTGCGCTGCGCCAGAAGCTGTGGTTCATGAATCAAACAGGTGCAGCGATGGGCCCGCAGCGTTCCTGCACCGATCAGAACCGCATCGGCCCAAGCCAAAGCCTGTTCAAGGACATGCCGATCGCCAGCACCGCCGAGCTGAGCAGCCCCTCCAGACGCAGGAGCAAGCCGCCCATCCAAACTGACGGCTAGCACCAGACGAACCGATGGTCGCTGCACGTGGAAACAGCCTCAGCCGTTAACGGCAGAATGCATCGCTTCGGGCATCGCATTGAGCGCAGGAGCTTCGGCGTACACCTCTGCAGCGTTGTTGGGGCTTTCCTGAAGCCGCACCTTGTGCAACTGAGCGCCAATGGCGCGAACGGGGGTGCTCAGTCGATCAACGATATGCAGGGCAATATTTTCAGCCGTCGGAACACAATCGGCGAAATGGGCGACATCCTTGTTGAGGAAGGTGTGATCGAAAGGCTCCACCACGAGGTCGCTGACGAGACGTTGAAGCGCCGCTAGGTCGCAGACCATCCCCGTGCGGGGGTCAATACTTCCGCGCACCGTGACATCCACCAGGTAGTTGTGGCCGTGGCCATGGGGACGGGCACATTTGCCGTAAATCTGCTCGTTCTCCTCTTGGCTCAACTCTGGTCTTGCCAGACGGTGCGCAGCAGCGAAATGAGTGCGGATGGTGAGATAGGCGTCCATGGTTTGTCCGAGATAGTCGGCCCACAGGCCTGATGATTCATAAAGGCGCAGCGCCACGAGCGGCAGCTGATTGGCCAACCGAGACCAGATGATCCGAACCAAAGCTTCGGTGGTTGGCAGGCAACCCTCCGGATTGGTCACATCGAATTCTGGCCAAGCCTCATTGAGGAAGCGAAAATCGAGTTGTTCGGTGACTTCCGAACGAATCGCATGCTTCACATCAGAGAGGTTCAGCACCATGCCATTGGCGTCAAGGCCACCGGCCATGGACACAATGAGTTCGTAATTGTGTCCATGGCCAGGGGCAATCGCACAGGATCCAAAACGGGCTGCGTTGTCGTCAGCACTTAATTCCGGCAACCAATAACGGTGGCTGGAGCTAAAACAGGCTCGGCGGGTGATGACACAGCCACGACCTTGGCCGTGCGGTGCCGTCGTGATGGCATCAGTCATGACGTGGTCTGACCAGCGATCATCCTAGTGAGTTCTCCCACCTGCCGAACCGATGGCTGACGGCGCGACCACGACACCCCATCCTTTGAAAGCCCGTTTGGGCGGCCGGAACCTCTACCTGATCGGAATGATGGGGAGTGGTAAAAGCAGCACGGGCCGCCCCCTAGCCCAACGCCTGGGCTACGGCTTCGTTGACGCCGATGGCGTCGTGGAAGCGCTGGCTGGCCGCCCGATCCCCCAAATCTTTGAGACAGAGGGAGAGCCAGGCTTCCGAGCACTCGAAAGTCAGGTCCTGCAAGCCATTGGCGAACGCCATTCGCTCGTGGTTGCGACCGGTGGTGGTGTGATCACGCAGCCAGAAAACTGGGGCGTTCTGCATCAAGGGATCGTGATCTGGCTTGCCCCTGGACGGGACCAACTCCTGGCGCGTCTCCTCGCAGACCCAGGAGCCAGGCCTCTGCTTCAAGATCAAAATCCTGAAGCGGCTTTAGACGCGCTCCTGGAAGCTCGTACCCCTCTTTACGCCGAGGCCGATCTGCGGATCACGGTGGGCGACGAGACGGTCAACGCTGTGACAGATCGAATCCTTGAGGCCATCCCTGGCATTCTCAAACCCCATGAGCTCATGTTCCAGGCTCCAGGCGCACGGCAAACCACTGAAGATTGAACCCTGGAGCTAGCTCGAGATCGCAGGCTGTGTCCAAGAGCCTTTCTGCGGCGGCAGATGACGATCCAAACGCACGCAAATCACTGGGTAGCACTGACATGTTGTCCAGCTGATCCGTCAGCCATGTCAGGGTGTCGTCGGAACTGAGCAGTCGTTCTGGCTTGCCCGGCTCAAGCACCACATAGTGATCACAAGCACGGATGAGGGGATCGGACATGACGCGGCCACTGCTGGCACTGATCATGGCCGTGCTTCTTCTCGCTGGACCAGCAACACCAGCCCTAGCGGACAACACCCAAAACCATCAGCAGCTCGAAGCACGCCTCAAGGATTGGCCAGCCTGGTCGGATCCTGCTCCTCTGCCGCGGCCACGCGCCAACCAGGACCTGGTGTATCCGGATTGGTTTGCAGGGCTTTGGGAGGTGGAAAGCCTGGATCTTTTGGCGAACGGCAAGGTGGACGAAACCTTGCCCCCCTTGCAGCATCTGGCCCAGTTTCAGCTCAATCCGCAGAACGAGGTGGTGGGGAATCGACCGTTTAATGCCAGAGCGATTGGTCAGGCGCTCTTAGGCAAGCAACTGATCAGCGTGGAGCAAGCCCCTCAGCAAGTGAACCGTCAGCTCGCTCGACTCAGCGACGATCGCCTGCTGGAAACGACGGTGATCGGCAGGGAACAAACATCGATCAACGCCGCAACCTTTCTGAGTGATGAGCTTGTTCTCCAGGTAATGCATGGGGCAAGGGCCCCAAGGCTCAGCAGAATTGAAACCCTGAGTCGCTATCGGCCATGCCCAAACGAGCTAGGCGCTGAAATCATCAGTCGAATCTGCGGGGAGCAATGGCAACAGACCTATCCAGCTCCAGGGGAAACCAGCGAATCTTTTGTGCAACGACCAAGCCGTTACAGGCTCACACTCACACGGCTGCAGGATCCTGCTGAAGCAGGCGAGCATCCAAGCGATCGCGCCACTCAAACAATGGTTGAAGGCGCGGATGATCACTGAGACCAGCGACCCCGCGGCCAGCCAATTGGGGGCCTGATGAAGCGGGGAAGCGCAACAGGGATAGCTGCGCTGCTACGGCCAAATCAGCCAGGCTGAGGGACTCGCCAACCAAGACGCTGTCCGCCGTGAGTCCATCCGCAATCGCAATCAAGTTGTGGAGCATGGCGGAACGCTCCTCCTGGCCAAACAGCTCATTCACCCCACTGAGCCAACCCGTGGGAACGCCGGTCATCACCTGCCGAATCGGGCCCGGTACGTCATCAGGCAAAAGGGCCGCACGCAAATCTGGGTCATCCACAGCGGCCTGAAGCAGAGCCGCGCGGACGGATCCAGCCAAGGTTGTATCGGCCCAATCTTCGATCAAATGAACCTGGGCCACAGCGCGGCGATCCTTCGGGAAGAAGGGCGGTTCGGGCTGCAGCTCCTCCAAATAACGACAAATCGCGCTGGAATCTGCCACCACCGTGTCGCCATCCACGAGCACCGGAACTTGCCTTTGCCCTGACAAACGGAACACGGCTAATTGACCGATTCCAGGCGTGACTTCCACTTCTCGAAAGCTCAAACCTTTGGCGTGCAACGCCATCCGCACCTTGAGGCAGAAGGCGGAGTGACGGAATTGATGCAGCTCCAGCATGACCGTCTTTGCCCTAAGCCGGCAGAGTAGCTATCAGATTGATTTTCCTGCCAGGACCATGCGCGAGTTTTTCGTCAATGTGACGCGTTACCCGCGCTACCTCATTGCCTTCAGCCTTGGAGTCCTCAACTCCGTTGCAGAGCCCTTGGCGAAGCGGCGCAGCAATCCCGTCACGGCAGTGGCTCTGATCGGGGCCTTGATCAGTGGCTTCATCACCCTTGGGCTGGTGCTCCGTGCCATGGTGACCTCAACAGCACCACTGAGCTGACGATGGCCCAGGGACGTCGAGTTGAACGGGTTGCCGCCTTAATCCGCAAGGAAACCAGCGAGCTGCTGATCAATGGGATCCGTGACGAACGGGTCCATCAAGGCATGGTCAGCATCACCGAGGTGGAGGTCAGCGGAGACCTCCAACATTGTCGAATTTTCGTGAGTGTCTTCGGCGAACAGGCGCAAAAAGACGAAGTCATGGATGGCCTAGAGGCCGCTCGAGGATTCCTTCGTGGGGAGCTTGGCCGTCGCCTGCAAATGCGCCGCGCCCCTGAGATCGTGTTCAAACTCGATCTTGGTATTGAGAAAGGCACCAACGTGCTCCATTTGCTTGGGGAACTCGAACGGGAGCGGGATGAACGAGGAGATGTTCCAGAAGGAACCGAACTCCCGGAGAATCCATGAATGCGGGTGAGCTCGGTCAGGGCGAGCTCCGAGAGGCCGTCGCCCGCTTGTTGGTGGTGCGCGCCAGCGGTCATGCCACAGACAGGCAACGGCGATACCCGCGCTGGGAGCTCAGCAATCAGGAGCTGGAGCAGCTCCTAGGCGCTGGGGTCGGAGGCGTGATCCTGCTCGGTGGAACAGCCACAGAATTGCAACAGCGCTGCCGCACCTTTCAGCGCTGGGCTGGGCAACCCATCCTGTTGTGCGCCGACGTTGAAGAAGGCGTGGGCCAACGGTTTGAGGGAGCCAGCTGGCTCGTGCCGCCAATGGCGCTCGGACGGCTCCATCGCAGAGCTCCGAGACAGGCCGTAGAACTGGCTGAAAACTACGGACGTTGCTGCGGCAATCAGGCAAAACGCTGCGGGCTGAATTGGGTCCTGGCACCGGTTTGCGATGTCAACAACAACCCCGACAACCCGGTCATCAACGTGCGGGCATGGGGTGAAGATCCAAACACCGTGGGGGAGTTAACAGGAGCTTTTCAACGTGGACTGGCGGCAACAGGCGTCTTGGGGTGCGCCAAGCATTTCCCTGGGCATGGCGACACCGCCAGCGACTCCCACCTGGAACTTCCTCTGCTGCAACACAGTCGCGAACGACTAGAGAGCCTTGAACTTCTGCCGTTTCGCACCCTGATCCAGGCGGGAGTCAGCAGTGTGATGACCGCCCATCTTCTGATTCCGGCATTGGATGAACAGTGGCCGGCCACCCTCTCCGCCAACGTGCTCACCAGGCTGTTACGGGATGATCTCGGCTTCAAGGGCCTTGTGGTCACCGATGCCTTGGTGATGGAGGCCATCGCGGCTCGCTACGGAGCAGGCGAAGCCGCAGTGCTGGCATTCGCCGCAGGTGCTGACTTGATCTTGATGCCGGCCGATGCCGTGGCCGCCATCGACGCTCTCTGCGATGCGCTGCTTTCCGGTCGCGTGCCCATGGCCCGTCTTCACGACTCGCTCAATCGCCGCCAGACGGCTTTGCAATCCATCCAGCTGCCGCTCGATTCCAGCGACAACGAGCACACGATTGAAACAGCGGAGGAGAGAACGCTCAGCTTGGAGCTCATCAAGCAGTCGCTGGAGATCGCCAGCCCTGCCTTCGCCAACGAATTAACCCAGCCCAACGAGTCGAGCCAGGCCAGCCCCATCGAGCTCATCAACCTGATCCGGGTGGATGGTGTTCTTCCCTGCCCGGTGCTCCCTGCCGATGCACCTGCCATCCTTCTTCCCAAAGCCCTCGGCTTCCAATCCCTCGTCAGCCATCCCCTAGGCATTTCCCCGTGGGCGAATCCAACGGATCCAGCAGCCCCGCTGGCGCTCGATCGCCTCGGGGAAGGGCCTCTGCTCCTGCAATTATTTGTCCGAGGCAATCCCTTTCAAGCCAACCGCAGCGCTCGGGAGCCCTGGACTGATGCCATCAAACAGCTGATTGGCTTGAACCGACTTTTCGGCTTGGCGGTGTACGGAAGCCCCTACGTCTGGGAGGCACTGAGCGCCCTGCTGCCGAGATCCATTCCAGCGGCTTACAGCCCTGGGCAAATGCCTGACGCACAGCAAGAATTGCTTCAACAGTTGCTTCAACAGTTGAAGCAACATCGCCTGAAACCGGATCCTGCTTCAGCGCCATCAAGGTTTGCCATCAACGAATTCACCGACTGAACGCGCCTAGCCTCTGCCCCAGTTGTGCCCAAGACCATGCTCAGCCTCTCCATGATCGTGCGCAACGAGCAAGAGCGGCTAGGAGCCTGCCTGGACTCCGTAAAAGCCTTCGCCGATGAAATGGTCATCGTTGACACGGGCTCGACCGATCAGACCATTGCCATCGCGAAGGCGGCAGGTGCACGGGTCGAACAGTTGCCTTGGCCAGGCGATTTCGCTCCAGCTCGCAATGCCGCCCTGGAATTTGTGACAGGCGACTGGGTGCTCGTGCTTGATGCGGATGAATCCCTAAGAGCTGAAGCGATTCCTGCTCTCAAGGCGCTCATGGCCCAACCTGATGTGCTGGTGATCAACCTGTTGCGCCATGAGCAGGGTGCTGCCATGGCCCCTTATTCCAGCGTGAGTCGCCTGTTCCGCCGCCATCCCCGCATTCGCTGGAGCCGCCCGTATCACTCGATGGTGGATGACAGTGTGCGCGAACTGCTCAAGGACGAACCCCACTGGCGGATCGCCGACTGCCCAGAACCAGCCCTGCTTCACGACGGTTACCGGCCGGAGCTACTGCAAGGAACGGATAAGGCTGACCGTCTCCGCCGGTCCATGCAGGAATGGCTGGAACAGGAGCCAGGACATCCCTACGCCTGCGCCAAGCTCGGGGCCCTCGAGGTGGCAGATGGGGATCGGGTTCAAGGCATCGCCCTGTTGCGCGAAGGGCTTGCCAACCTTGGCGAAGGTGAAGAGCACGCTGCAGAACGCTACGAGCTGTTGCTCCATCTGGGCATTGCCCTGAGCGCGGAGGACACCGACCAGGCCATCGCGTTCTACAAACAAGCCCTAGCGCAAGCTTTGGACGTCCGTCTTGGCCTTGGCGCCAGGTTGAATTTGGCCGCCCTGCTGTTGCAAACCAACAAGCTCGATGAGGCCATCCAACTGACCAAAACGGCATGCCAACGCGCTCCGGAAGTGGCCCTTGCCTGGTACAACCTGGGGCTGATGCAACGCCGCAAGGGTGAGATCAAGGACGCGTTGCAGTCCTATGAACGAGCGATCAGCCTGGAACCCAGCCATGCCGAATGCCATCAGAACCTTGCTGTTGCAAGGCTCGTCGGTGGAGACATCGACGGGGCGAGAGCATCGTTCCGAACGGCGATCGCCCTGCTCAACAGCCAGGGGAAAGGAGACCAGGCAAAAGCCTTGGAACAGCAGGTAAGTGGACTGGTGAAACTGAATGAGGTGAATGCATGATTGCCGGAAGCAGTCCCGGTCTGCAGGGGCGCACCATCGTCGTCACCAGGGCTCGTGAACAACTGGGGGAAGCCCGGAAACTTTTGGAACAACAGGGTGCCAGGGTGCTCGACCTACCAGCTTTGGAAATCGGCCCTCCCGATGAATGGGGACCTTTGGATGATGCCCTGGCTGAATTGGATGAGTTCCACTGGGTGGTCTTCTCCAGTGCCAATGGGGTGCAAGCCGTTGATGAACGTCTGCGGCTACAGGGAAGCAGCTTGGGGCGTAGGCCTGCCGGGCTCCGTATTGCTGCTGTTGGACGCAAAACCGCACGCCTTCTGGAGCAACTGGGAGCCCCCGCTGATTTCGTGCCACCAGATTTCGTAGCAGACAGCCTGATCGAACACTTTCCTGTTTCAGGTTGGGGACTAAGACTCCTGCTGCCAAGAGTGCAAAGTGGTGGCCGCACGCTGCTCGCTGAAGCCTTTGGAGAGGCGGGCGCCAGGGTGGTAGAGGTGCCTGCCTACGAATCCCGCTGTCCAGCCGACATCCCCGACACGACGGCCACAGCCTTGGCCTCAGGGGAGGTGGATGCCATCACATTCAGCAGTGGGAAAACCGTGCTCCATACAGCGGCACTGCTAGAGCAAAGATTGGGAGCTGAACTAGCAGCTCGAGCCATGCGCTCCGTAGCCCTGGTCTCGATTGGCCCCCAGACCAGCCGACATTGCCTTGAACATTTCGGACGGGTCGACCAGGAAGCCAACCCCCATGATCTCGATGGTTTGACCCAAGCCTGCCTTCAGGTGATGCAAACCCGCTGAGATCGCCCGGCCTGAAGCACGGTTAGGCAGCCCGTACGGATGTTGATGGTTTGCACCTCAACGTCCATCGGGAAAAGCTGCTGAGCCTCGCCAGGGCAACGGCCTCCTGCCCCCAGACACACCACTCCCGATCCCTCAGTCGTGCTGATCAGTGCACGCAATTGATCAGCCACAGAGAGCACACCAAGGACCTTCCAGTCCTGATCTCCCGCGGCACCGAGATCTGGCCCAGAGGTGCGTTGGGGGAAAGGGGCAAAGGGATCGGTGCGCCCCTCTGGAACGGAGACGAGCACTTCATCAACACTGGGTAAAACGGTTAAGGCCGTTTGAGGGAGGGACGGCTCAACCGTCTCCTCAGGGGACAGCAGGGGGGGTGCATTCACTTCACTGGATTGGCTGACATCCGTTGGATCAGCGGAACATCCAGCGATCAAGGCCCCGAACATCAGCGTTGAAAGGGCAAAGCTCGAGACTTGACCCAACTCAAGGCTCCGACCGTGGTGAGTAACCGCTTTCCACCAAATCCCTAAAACGATCAAGGTTTGCCTGGAGCTCCTTGGTAACGATCCCTCCCAGGATGCTCGGTTCCATCAACGGTGCCAAGACTCCAGGAAGTTCGTAGCTCACGCTCAGCTTCACAGCTGTGAGCTCTGGCTGCTCTTGATAGAAGCGAACGCCACCTTTGGTGGGGAGTCCCCCCACCGATTCCCACAGCAGTTGCTGCTGTTCGATGCGGCTGGTGATCCGCGCTTTCCATTGAAAACGAAACCCTTGGGCTGCCAAAGTCCAATCCGTTAGGTCCGGGTCTTCTCGGGTCTTAACGGATTCAATCCAGCGCATCCAGCGAGGCATCGCTTCGAGATCACTCCAAACAGTCCACACCTGATCGACAGGTGCTTGAACTTCGGTGGTTACCGTGTGGTCGAGCCAACGTCCCATCGGTTCAGGCCACCGCGGCGTTTGTGGCCAACTTTGCCGACGTGCCAAGAATGGCTGCAGCAGCAAGATGACCACTCATCGTGGCTCCCTCCATGGAATCGATGTAGTCCTGTCGGGTGTAACTACCAGCGAGGAAAAAATTGCTGACCGGTGTGCGTTGATCAGGGCGATAGGGCTCCATTCCAGGGGCCTCTCGATACAAAGACTGAGCCAACTTCACAACATTGCTCCAGGTGAGGTTCAAGTGCTGCGCTGATGGGAAGAGTTTGCGCACCTGAGCATCGGTGTGGGCAACGATGTCATTCACTGATTTTGGAATCCAAGGGTCGCCTGGGGTCAGGACGCACTGCAGCAACGATCCTTCTCCTGGCTTTCGGTAGTCCTCAGGACTCGCCAATGCCAAATCCGCAAAACAACTGAAGTCTGCGTCAGCGGTATAGAGCAAATTGTTCAAACCAATGGGATGGGACAGATCCTTCCGGCGCGTGTCTGCCATATCTCCCTCCGCCAATTCCGTCACCCATCCGTCGTAGCGCAACTGCACCGTGGCGACCGGAACAGCTTCCAAGCGATGAATGGCATCGAATTGCTCATGCTTGCGCCATGCATCGGGGAGAAGGCGCTGGATCCCTGGAACATCACAGGCCGCCAAGTACACATCCGCCTGAACATTGCACTCACCCTCGGGAGTGCTCAGGGTGAGGGAGGTCACCTTCGGGGTCTCACCCTCCTCGTAATGCACCTCCTTCACGCGGTGGCGAAGATGCAACGTGGCGCCGCGTTCCTGGATGTATTCCAAAATCGGCCCCGTGAGCCAGCGATGCGGCGAACCTTTCAGCAAATTGAGTTTTGAAGCCTCTGTTTTGGAGGCAAACATCATGAAAATGGTCAACATGCAGCGCGCCGAAATGGCTTCGCAATCGATAAAGCCCAAGGCGTAAGCGATCGGATTCCACATCCTGCGAATGCTCTCCAAGCTGCCGCCATGGCTGACAAACCAAGTCTGGAAACTCACGGAATCCAGGGCACGAATCGTGCGCATCGCCCCTTCGTAATCCACAAGGCCACGCACGATTGGACTGGTGCCTAAGGCCAATGCATTACGCAACTTGTCGATCCAGGTCAGCTGCGGAGTCGTGAAAAAAGCCTTGAGTCCATTGAACGGAGCACCAATCGGGAAACGGAAATCAAGTTCCCGCAGATCACCGCCGCTATTCACAAACAGGTGCGTGTGATCTTTTGGCAGCAAATTATCAATCGCACCCACCTTGCGCATGAGGGCAAAGAGATTGGCGTAATTGAAAAAGAACACATGCAATCCCATCTCGATGTGATTGTCGTTTTCATCCACCCAGCTGCCGACTTTGCCGCCCATGAACGGGCGCGCTTCGTACAGGTCCACTTTGTGACCTGCGTCCACGAGGTCGACGGCAGCGGCTAGGCCGGCCAGTCCTGAGCCCACAATCGCGACCTGCACCAGCGCTTCTACCAAGAATTCAATGACTCTATGAATCCGAACGCCTTAACTGCTTTAAGCAAGAGACGCGCGGGTTCAATACAGTGACGGCAGGCCAGCTGGACTCTTGACCCATGACCACCTCCACCCCCAGTACTGCGACCCACACAGCCAAAGGTGGAAAAGGCATTCAGATCACGGATCCAGCAATGCTTCAACTCTCGAAGCTCTGCCGAGAGCAAGGCGATGAGCAAATCCTTCGTGTTGGTGTGCGCTCTGGCGGTTGCAGCGGCATGAGCTACACCATGGACTTTGTGCCCGCCTCTGAGATTGAGGAAGGCGATGAGGTTTACGACTATGCCGCCCCCTCGGGTGCCGCCTTTCGGGTGGTCTGTGATCCCAAAAGCCTGCTCTACATCTATGGCATGCAGCTGGATTTCAGCACGGCCCTGATTGGGGGTGGGTTCAATTTCACCAATCCCAATGCCACCCAAACCTGTGGATGCGGGAGCTCCTTTGCGGTCTGAGCGACACCGCGTGGGAATCTGATGACAATTTCCAGAGAATCAGAATCAGCAATGGAGTCCCAGGAATCTCAGGAATCCAGCCTGTTCGAGCAGGCGATGGCCCGTTATCAAAGTGGAGCACCAGCGGCAGAGTTGATCGATGATTTTGTCGCGATCACCGAAGCCGCACCCCGGCAGTCGTCTGGCTGGACTTGCTTGGCTTGGCTTCTGTTGCTCTGCGATAGGCCAGACGATGCGTTGCGTTCTGCTCGGTTGGCGGTGAAGCTCAATGGTCAGGATCCTCAGGCTCGGATCAATCTGACCCTGGCCATGCTGGAGACCAAAGCGAAGGGCGTTCGTGATCAAATTGCTGTCGTGCAGCAGGTCTTAGCGGTTGCTCCCGAAATGGGAGATGAGCTGAAAGAGTCGATCAATGATGGCTTTAAACGTCGGCCGGACTGGCCCGCCCTTCTCAAAGTGAAGAGTTGGTTGGAGCTCTGACGTGGCTCGGCTGCTGCTTTTAAGCAATGGTCATGGCGAAGACCTCTCGGGTGCTTTGCTTGGACAAGCCTTGAAAGCGCAAGGGCACTCCGTGGAAGCGCTGCCCCTGGTGGGTCGCGGCAATCCCTACAGCGAAGCAGCGATCCCGCTGGTGGGTCGTACGCGTGAATTCAGCACGGGTGGGCTTGGCTACACAACCTTTCGAGGGCGCCTCACGGAGCTGATCCAGGGTCAGGTGATCTATCTTCTGAGGCGCCTGCTGAGGTTGCTGCGCAACGCAGGCCGTTATGACTTGGTGGTGGTGATCGGGGATGTCATCCCCGTGATGGCGGCATGGCTCTGCCACCGGCCAGTGGCGACGTATCTGGTGGCTTACTCCAGTCATTACGAGGGTCGATTGCGACTGCCATGGCCCTGCGGAAGCTGCCTCAAATCTCAGCGGTTTAAAGCGGTGTTCAGTCGCGATGCCCTCACAGCCTTGGATCTCAGCGAACAGCTGAAGCGCGAGGTGGTGTTCGTGGGAAATCCTTTTATGGATTCTGTGTTGAGCCCTAGCCAGCGCCTTCCCTACGCCAAAAGACGTCTGGGACTCTTGCCCGGCAGCCGTCGACCAGAGCTGGAACACAATCTGCTGCTGCTTCTGGGCGTGATCGACCAGATCCCGCTCTCGCAGCACAGGCCTGGGGAGCTTGAAATCGATCTAGCACTCGTTGGAGCGCTCGGAGATGACCCCTTGCACAACCTGGCCCAGTCCCATGGCTGGTCTCTTGTTCGGGAGCAAGGCAGCTCCCCAGCACGCTTGGAGAAGGACGGGCGGCAGATTCAGGTGAGACGACAGGGTTTTAACTCCGTGCTTCTCGGCTCAGACCTCTTGCTATGTATGGCCGGCACCGCGGCTGAGCAAGCCGTGGGCATGGCCAAGCCAGTGCTGCAACTCCCTGGCCAAGGCCCCCAATTCACCGCTGGCTTCGCGGAAGCTCAGCGACGGTTGCTTGGTCCAACCGTTTTTTGTGCTGCGGCCCCTGATGAAGGAGAGCAACGTCTAAAAGCAACAGCCAAACTGGCGGTCGAACTGCTGGAACGAAGCGTGAATGACCCAGACCTTCGTCGTGATTGTCGGGAACAAGCGATGCAACGATTGGGCCCCCAAGGCGGAGGCAGCAAAATGGCTGGCTTGATCAGTGGGCTGCTGGAAAAGAGCTAGATGACATCAAAAAACCTTGAACCCCCTTGGAAACGCTGGCTGGATCGGCTCCTCGTTGTGGATGTGTTTCTGGTCTTGGGAGGTGCGGTTTGGTTTGCCGTGGCCGTCATCGCGGACGGACAAGGCCTCAAAGCGCCCATGCAGCAATTTCAGCGGCTCTGGGACCCCCTTTTCACCCCAGCGATTGGAGTCCTGATGGCAGCCGCCCTGATCAACGGGCTGTGGAGCTGGTGGCAGCGTCGAATGCAGCAGGCAGCTCAGAGAAACGACAGCTGAAGTCCAACGCAGCTTGACGTGCTGACTGGACCCGCTGTCCTTCCAGCACCACCCTCGCTCCATCGCCAAGCAACAATTTCAAGAGTGGTCCGGGGACCGGCAGCAGGCTTGGACGCCCCAAACAACGACCCAGACTTGCCGAAAATGTGGCCATCGTGACCGGCGTTGGAGCCACGGCATTCACGGCCCCCGACCAAGCATCGTTCTCCACAGCAGCAAGGATCATCCGACAAAGGTCGCTGCGCTCAATCCAGCTCATCCACTGACGACCTGTTCCAATCGGTCCACCGAAACCGATCCGGAAGATCGGCAGCATTTTGCCTAGCGCACCACCATCGGCCGCCAGCACGATCCCGATGCGCAATACCACCAATCGCGTGGCGTCAGGCTTGTCCGCCGCTGCCGCTTCCCAGCGTTGGCACAGCCCAGCGAGCACATCGTTGCCACAAGGGCTGGATTCTTCAAAACACTGGTCTGCACTGGTTCCGTAATACCCAACAGCCGAAGCGTTGATCAACACGTTGGGAGGCTGGGCCAAATCCCTCATCGCCTTCACAAGCTGGCGAGTGGTTTGCAGGCGACTGTCTTCCAGCAATTGAAGATGCGTTGAAGTCCAACGCTTCTCTGCAATCGGTTCCCCTGCCAAGTTCACAACCCCTTGCGCTTGCGCCAATGCCTGCTGCAGCGGACTCGATGGCGCCCAACTGCTCGAATCGGCTGGATTGCACTGCACCCACGACAAGCCTTTGAGGCAACGAGGAGGAAGTCCGGCCGGAGCTGACCGACGACTCACGATGGTGAGATCGTGCCCAGCGCTTTGAAGCATGGGAACCAAGGCACGACCGACCAGTCCGGTGCATCCGATCAGCAAAAGTCGCATGGTGGATCCATCTTGTCTGCTTCGAGAGGCTAGGCAGCAGCGTCGGGATCATGTTGCCGAGAGGGCAGCGTGAGATTCATGCGTTCAGCCAACGGAACAAGCGCAAAGCCCTGAATAAAAAGGCCATAAAGCACAACGGCAAGGGCAAGAGGAGGCATCGACGCCCCCCAAGGAATGCCAGACGACCAGGCATCGATGGCCAGTGCGATTGGAACCGCTCCACGCAATCCCGCGCAGCTCACGAAAATTCGTTCATGCCTGGTGAAGGTGGTATGCCAAAGCAGGGCATGCACCATCAGGAATCTCACCGCCTGCATCAACAGAAAGAGAACAAAAGCCCAACCAGAGGCGTACACCACATCCTGCGGGGCAACGACAAGCCCCATGCACAAGAACAGCAAAAGCTCAGCCATTTTCGCGTAACTGGAATGGGCCTCAGCAAGCGCCGTTCGATCCAGGGTTGGGCCATTACCAATCACTAAGCCCGCCACATAGGCCGCAAGCAATGGGCTCCCACCCAGCAACAAGGTTCCACCGGTTAAGACCATCAGCAACGCCAAGCTCACGACCGGGAGCATGGCGGCATGGTTAAGGGTGAGACGCGTTCCAAGCAGTTGGAGGGTGAGGGTGCCGCCGATGAACCCCAGCAAGATCCCGAGCACAAACTGGCGGACGACATCTGTGACCAACACCCCAGCAGCAACGCCATCTCCACCGGCTAGAGCCAACGCCAATCCAGCCAAAACAACAGCCATTGGATCGTTGAAACCCGACTCACACTCGATCAAATCAATCAATCGCTTTGGCAATCGCCCAGCCAAGGGACGGAGAAGGACCAAAACGGCAGAGGCGTCCGTACTTGCCACCATGGCTCCAATAAATAGAACCCGCGGCAGGGTTGCTGGATTCGTTCCAACACCACTGGCTGCGCTCAGTCCGAATCCGGCCCATCCAATCAAGGCCGCTGTGATGACCACTCCAACCGTGGCCAAACGCGCAGCAGGCTTGATCACACCGCGAACCGCAGACCAATTGGTGGTGAGACCACCAAAAAAAAGCACGAGCACCAGGGCGGCCTGACTGATCTGCTGCGCTTGATTGAGGTTCAGCAAAGTGATTTGCTGGCCTCCCACCACGCCCATGTGGTTTTCAATCAGCAGGCCCAAAACCAGCACCATGAGGATGCCGGGGACCCTGATACGCGCGGCAAGATCGTCAAGAAGGACCGATACGAGCAGCAGCCCTCCAAAGGCCACTAAATACAAGGCAAGAGGGTGGGACAAACATCAGCCTTGTTGGTAGGGAGGTTTTAGCCTGGTTTCGATTGATCGTCTCTCCATGGCTGAACCATCCGCTGAGTCCACCCCAACCACCAAACCAGCGGCGACGCTCAAAAAGGGGGCGCTGGTTCGCGTCAACCGCTCGTCCTATCTGGGAAGCGTCGAGGCATCAGCCAGTGATCCCAGACCACCCGAATACATTTTTGAGGGACCTGGAGAACTTCTTTTGGTGAAAGGAGAGTACGGACAAGTGCGCTGGAGGCGTCCTGTTCCAGACGTCTGGCTGAAGCTCTCTCAATTGGAAGTGTTTTCCTGACTGTTGAGGGAATTCTCCACAGCACGCACGGCCGGAGGGAGTGACTGCACTGCCTCTGGCAACCTCCAGAGCGCCCCACCCAACACAGCAGAGATCGCATCCAAACCCACCAAAACAGGCTGATTGCCATGCTTTTGCCGAGCAGCAGCAGCCACGGAAGAGGCTCCCCAGGGATTCCAACCGGCAAGGGTTACGACACTTCGATAGGCACTCGGCCAAGGATTGTCAGGAAGCAGAGCTTCCAGAGCCGCAAACTGCTCGGCCGCCTCTGTTGGCCGATTGGCCAAAACAGCGAGGAGAGCCAAGGTCCAGCGCGCTTCTTTGTCTGAAGGATTGTTATCGAGACGGCTTAGAGCCTGCTTCTTCAGCGGATCGCGATAAAGGAAGTGACCATCAAGCATGTGCTCCACAGCAATGGAACTGAAGACAGCGTCTAAACCCCCAGGTCCCTGAGACAGGCCTGCCGCGAGAGCGGGAAATCGTTCCTGAAACAACACAGGCTCCACGCTGCCTGCGTCACGACGCCACAGGGAATACGTCCCCCCCTGCGGCCTAGGGAAGGTTTCAACCTGCTCAAAGACTCCGCTCGTGCGCACGGCGAGATCAAGTTTTTCAGCACTGCCTCGCACCGAGCCCTGACCGCCTTCCGCCAACAACACCCATTGCGCCTGCTCGAGCACAGGCTTCACATCGGACCTGCTGCTGCCCAATTGCCTGCCAACCAGCCGTCCTCCTGCTCGGCGACCGTAGTAGCTCACATTGTGCTGATTGAGATCAGGCGTACTTGGCACCACAATCAGCGTCACGGGCTGCGATCGGGGATCTGCGCCGCCAGCCCGACGCACAATCGCCTCCAAAGGACCTTGATGGCCTTGGCTCAAGCGCATGGTCTGCATGGACCACCCCGTCCAAACCATGTTGAAACCACCCAACAACAAAGCCAATCCGGGCAACCAACTGAAAGGCGCCGGCCAGCGCTGTTTGACCCAGAGGCCCCACTGCCAAACGCCACGCGTCAACAGAATCAGGAGCATGGGCAGCAAGGGGGCGATGTAGCGGTCGTCCTTGTTGGGGCTGAGATGGGTAAAAATCCAACCCGCCATGAGGCTGAGGATCAACCAACGCCATGCAAGCCCCTCATCGCCGTTGCGAGTGTGACGCTGCCAAGACCAAAGGATGACCCCACTCCCGCCAAGCAATAACAACCCCCAACCAATCTGATCGGGGAGCAGACGGACATACCAAAGCCACCCCTCCAGACTCAACACCCCGGGATCACCCTCGAGAGCCGCCGACTCGAGCACGGCGCGGTTGGTGCCACCCAAGGTGGTGATCCAGTTGTGCCTTAACCAGGGCAAAAGCGCCGCAATCACGAGACTCAAGCCCATCACAAGCTGCCAACGGCGCGCGACAAAGCGACTGCCACGGCCAAGCGAAACGCTCACCACGACCAACAGAAGCACTGGGATCAGAATCAACAGCGCGCTTTGCTTCACGAGCAACGCCGCCGCGATCGAAAGCGCAGCCCAGAGCGCCTGCCTCCAACGCCCCCCATGCACGGGATGCCACCAAGAACCAAGACGCCAGAGCGCTAGGGCGACCATGGCGGTGAGCGGCAGCTCCAGCACGTAATCGGTCCGAAGCTCCAGAAGGAGGGGAGCCATCGCGACGAAACCGCTGCAAAGCAGGGCAAATTCGCGTGCCGCTTTCAATGGCTGACGCAACTCCAGGGCCCAGGACGCCACCACAAACAGCAACAGTCCATTCCACAGGCTCAGGCTCCAGGCCGCTTGCTGAGGCCCATCACCGGCGAAGGCCATCACCGTCCCATTCACCAGTGAGGCCAGGGGGGGGATTTTGGGCGAAAGATCTAATAAAGATCCCCAACCTTGCCAGCTGCCACCAGGAAGAGCGGCCAAGGCACGACCATGGTCAAGAGCACTGTTGAGGTAATCCGCCTGATCCCAAGCGGGCAGGCCTCCATCACTGCGCCACCAGACCCTGTCGATCAAGGTTGAGAGCAGCCAAATCAAAGTCAGCAACCCCCGAAATTGCCAAGACTTCATCAACCGATCTCCAAGCGGCGACGTTCCTCCTGAAGACGCTTGCGCCTTTGCCTGGCTTCTCGCAACATCTCACGACCATCGTGGAGATAACCATCCACGTAGCCCATCGTGTAGCGCTCCAATTCGCCAATCGCATCCTCTACCTCCGACAGACAGTGATAAAGACTCAGCCCGAATCCTTTTGCCGATGAGGGCGTCGGGAGGGATTGGAAGAGATCTTTCACCTTGTCCAGTTTGCTGCGACTTTGCTCCAGGTAATGACAGAAACCTTCCATCAAACGGTCGTCATAGGGATCTGCCGATAACTCACGCAATTCGCTGGCAAAGGGATTGATCACCTGGCCGAGCATGCGATCAATCGGTGTGTACACCTTCTTCAACCAATTCGCTAGGGCATCATCTTCAGCGGCACCATGCCCAGAGGCACGACGAGCAGCCTGACTCGCTCGAGCATTTCTGACACCACGGCGGCGTGCTTCGTCTTTCTCTGCAGCCCTAGGAGACCGTTGCTGGTCGAAGGCGCGCCGTCGCTCGCGATCGCCAAGCAACTCCCAAGCGGCATTCAAAACAAGGATTCGTTCGGCATCTCCACCCGCATCGGGATGATGTCTCTTCACAAGTTGGCGATACGCCGCCTTGATTTCAGCCGCAGTGGCGCTGCGACTCACCCCGAGCACCACATAAGGATCACCACCTTTGGCCTCAAGCTGGGGGGAATGGCTCAAAGCTGACCATCCCGCCACGCCGTTGGAGCAGCCGAAGCACTGAACATCGGTGTGGACAGATAACGCTCACCGAAGCTGGCAAGAATCACAACGATCCTTTTCCCTGCCATCTCGGGCCTTTGGCCAAGTCGAAGCGCAGCCGCCACAGCAGCTCCACTACTGACCCCGGAGAGCAGGCCTTCTTCCCGGGCCAAACGGCGCCCCACGTCCATCGCTTCTTGATCACTCACCCCAAGGATTTCATCAATCAAGCTGTGGTCAAAGACAGAGGGAACAAAACCAGCACCAATGCCCTGAATGCGATGGGGGCCCGGTGCTCCACCCGCCAAGACAGGACTGGCTGCCGGTTCTACCGCAATCACTTTTAGGTCAGGATTGCGCTGCTTTAGGACCCTGGCACAGCCTGTGATCGTGCCACCCGTCCCGACTCCAGCCACAAGAGCATCAATCTCACCTTCGGTATCACTCCAGATCTCTTCTGCCGTGGTGGCGGCATGGACCGCTGGATTTGCAGGATTATTGAACTGCTGCAGCAGATAAGCCTCGGGGATCTCGGAGACAAGCTCTTTGGCGAGATCTAACGCCCCTTGCATTCCTTCATTCCCTGGGGTGAGCTGCAACTCAGCCCCATAGGCCCTGAGCATGGCGCGACGCTCGGTGCTCATGGTGTCCGGCATGGTGAGGATTAACCGGTAGCCCCGAGCTGCTGCAACCATCGCCAAAGCGATTCCCGTGTTTCCACTGGTGGGCTCAACAAGCACGGTGCGTCCTGGAGCGATGGTTCCAGCTTGTTCAGCAGCCTGAACCATCGAACCTGCAATCCGATCCTTCACAGAAGCCGTGGGATTGAAGCTTTCCAGCTTTGCGACCAATTCAGCCAGGCAACCACTGCGCTCGGGAAGCCGGTTGAGACGTACAAGCGGAGTACGACCCACCAGATGGGTGATATCAGGAGCAATTGGCATGCTTTTATCCAATCAGATAACGGCCCATAGACCAAGAGCAGAGGCCAAAATCATCACCAGAAACCGTACTAAAAAGCACTTGTACGGCAAAGAATCAACCTTCAAAAAATTACCTTAAACACCAAATCCGCATAAAAAAACTCTCATACTGCATAGGCAATATGAGAGAAATAAAGACAATCAACAAGGAAGATCCCTCAAAAGAGGGATCAATCTTTAAGTGATCAGAACTTGAAGGTGGTCTTCAGGAGGCCGCCGAAGTTGTTGAACTGAGTGTCTCTGGAATTGTTCTGACGGTCGCCACCGAATGCACGGCTTTGGCCATTGGTCAGATCGCCATAAGGGCGGCTGAGGTAGTAGATCGCAGGAGTCACAGAGATGTTGTCGGTGACTTGGAACTGGTACCACCACTCCCAGGCATAGTTGCCGTCGGCAACGAAGTTCGAATTCTCATCGAAGTCGTTGCGGTACTCAACGTTAGTCACGAAGGTGGGCTGACCAACGGCCATACCCAAGGTGTTGCCCTTCATGAAGGCGTCAGCCCACTGAAGACCCACGTACCAGGACTGGGTGGTTGCAGAACGGAAGACGAAGGTGTCTTCGCCGTCAGTGATGCTGTTGTAGCCCCAACCAGCACTGATGCTGGGGAACCAGGAGGCTTCTTCAGGAGACCACCAAGCGCTCAAACCAACGGAAGAGGAGTTGCCGTTGTTTGTGAATGCGGAAGAAAGAGGTGTTCCGTTGATTTCGCCAGAAGAAGTGGCGTTCTTAGAGCTGAAGTTGTATGCAGCAGCTAAGCCCCAATTCTCAGGTGCGTAAGCAATCTGAACGGTTCCGACAGAACCAGCACAATCGGTAGCGATACCGCCGGTGGCGCCATCACACTTGTCGTTGAAAACGCCGAATGCGTTGTTACCAGGATCAGAGAAAGAACCGTTGGTGCTCAGGTAGTTAGCACTGATGCTGAAGTCGTTGGACTCCCAAGACAAACCAGCACCTGCACCTAAACCGAGGTTGTAGGTCTGAGGAGCACCGGCGTAGGTGAAGAAGTCAAGAACGGTATCGGTTGGATACGCACTTGGCCATACAGCCAACATGTCGTCCTGACGAACACGGCCACCCACGGTTGCAGTGAAGCTGCTGCCGATGGGGAACTGATAGAAGAGACGGTTTACACCGACGCTGTTGTTACCTGAATCTTCCTGGAAGGCCACTTCCAGAGCATCAAGACCGACGTAACCGCCGCCGCCGAATGCAGAGTTACCGAAGTTGCCAGCACGCAGAACGGTACGGAGCAAGTCCTTACCGGTGAAGCTGGTATCAAGGAAAAGCTTCAGGTCGTAGTTGAAGCTGGTGCCACCAGACACTGCAGCAGCAGCGCGTGCACGCTTGGTGTTTCTCTCGCCGGAGCGGAAACCACCGAAGTCAACGTCGTTAAGAGCGCGGTTGTCCTCGTTGAAGAATTCGTTGAGGGCAATGCGGTTGCGCTTCTTCTGAGCAGAACCAACTTTGCCTTCGCGGCCGAAACCTTCAAGGTTGTTCAGCGAGTCGTAGGCGTTAGTGCCGAAGACGTAGTCAGCTGCACCTTGCTTGGCGTCGCCACCGAAGCTGTTAGCACCGATCACGAAGGTGGCTACACCTTTCAGTTTGGTGGTGGTGGAGAACTGAGTTGCTTCCAGTTCGCCAACGCGAGCTTCCAAACCGTCAACACGGCCCTTGAGGATGGCGAGTTCCTTTTCGAACTCTTTCATCAGGCGCTTCAGCTCGT
>WLWG01000592.1_pt1 | contig 36582 bp, 37 predicted proteins | sample 6712871 | NCBI WGS metagenome assembly WLWG01 (sample SAMN12718693, study PRJNA515312) | sponge metagenome | isolation source: marine sponge | host: Mycale hentscheli | place: New Zealand: South Island, Marlborough, Capsize Point | collected 2003-05-01
ATCGCCGACCCGACGCTGGCCCCCACGAGACCGGTTCGGGACAGGCGAGCGATGCCTGCCGCGTGGATGAGCGCATCGAGCCGACCAACCCGACGGCTCGAGCGGCGGCGCTCGGGGCCGCCGCCCGTGTAGGCGAGGAAGATCAACAGGAGCCCAACTCCCACACCCAGACCAACGATCGCGCCCATCAGGCAGCCGCCACCCGCTGCGTGCGTGCACGCGAGGCATTAGACGTAGTGGGATCAGATGCACGAGGGTCAGATTCACGCGAATCAGTGACCCGCGGGGCCGTGGCGAGTAGCGACATAACGTCGAAACCATGGCGACGGTAGTGATCAACGCGCGCGGGAAATCCTCGCTCTCGCAGCAATCCCTCGCCGCGGTCCGCGAAGATGCTCGCCAATTCGATCGTTCCCGACTCGACTCGACCCGTCAGCGCAGATATTTCGGTCACATACCGTCGGCCACGAACGTCCGTTGCGACATGCACGACGAGGTCCACACTCGATGCGACGGTGGGGACCACGAAGTCACCCGGGATGTTCTGGCCCGCGAGGAGTGGCAACGTGCACAACTTCGTCACCGCTTCTCGGGCGCTATTCGCGTGGAGAGTGCTCATCGATGGCATGCCGGAATTCATCGCGACCAGCAGATCAAGCGACTCCGCTTGCCGCACCTCTCCCACGATCAAGCGCGTGGGGCGCATCCGTAACGCCTCCCGGATCAAGCGCCGCAAGGGAATCTCTCCCGTGCCTTCCAAGCTCGCATCGCGGGTCTGCATCGCGATCCAGTCCGGGTGATTGCAGCGTATTTCGAAGACTTCTTCGCAGGTGATGATTCGTTCACGCACAGGGACAGACCCCAGAAGACCGTTCAACAACGTGGTCTTTCCCGCTTGCGTGCCACCCGCAACAACGATGTTCGACCCCGACACCACCGAGGCCTCCAAGAAGGTCGCCGCGTGCGCCGTCAACGTTCCCGCATGCACCAGATCGTGAATCGTGCTCGGGCGGATCACGAAACGGCGAATATTGACGGCCCAGTGATCGCGGGTCACGTCCGGAATCACCACGTGCAACCGGCTTCCATCGGGCAAGGTCGCGTCGACGAAAGGCTGGGAAAGGTCAAGTCTCCGTCCGGACCATCGCAGCATGCGTTCCACGAGATCGCGAACCTGGGCCGAGGTCATGACGATGGGCGTCAATTCACTCACGCCTGAGCGAGCGACGAACACGCGACCCGGCTCATTGATCCATATCTCTTCGACGGTGTCATCGTCGAAGAACGGCTGTAAGGGGCCGAATCCGCAGATGGAATGGTGAACGGCCGTGACCACGGCAGCGACATCAGATGCAACGGACGGCTGTTCTTCGTGCGTGCCGCAACTGCCGATAACGACGTCAGCGCCGATTCTTTCGATGATCGACAACACCTGGGTTCCATCGTGCATCGGGTCGAGGCGAAGAGCCCGCACTTCGGCACGAACTCGTTCCTCGACCTGCGCGCACCAATGAGCGTGCTGCTGCATCGACGACCCCTTTCGCAGTTGTCATCGACGCTACGTCGCCACGTCGGGCTCGTGGAATACGCGAAATCGCCCTGTGGAAAACCGGAGAGAGCAGGGCTCGCGGCTAATACGAGTCGAGAGTCGGCGCGATGAAGCGATCCCAGGCTGCTTCGACGAACTCCGGGTGCTCCATCTGGGCCACATGCCCGCTGTCCGGGAGGACCACCACGTGGGCGTTCGGGAAATGCTTTGTTGCTCGATGGGCAGTTCGAGAGTCGACCAGCGGATCTTGGCGCCCATAGATGAGCAGGGTCGGCGCCACCACTCTCTCGGCGAGCTTCCATGGCCGCTGGGGGCCAGGGTCGAAGTAGGTCCGCATCAAGCCTCGCAAGGAACTCAAGAACGCGTCATTCGCGTACGGCCGGGCATCGCGGGCCTCCACCTCACCGATGGCTTCACTCAATCGATCCGCCGGCATTCGGGAGGGGTCGGCGAACGTGCCATCGATCGTCGCCTGCACGCGCTCTTTGGGACTGGTCGTCTCCACGAACTTGGGAACCAACCGCTCCCCGACCCCGGGAACCGAGATCACCGGAAGGTGGACGTTGCCCTTGGTGGCGTAGGTCAGACTCGGCAACGCAGGGGAAATCAACGTCACCGATCGCACAAGGTCGGGTCGACGCGCGGCCAATTGCACGGAGACAGCGCCGCCCATGGAATTTCCGAACACGTGCACAGGGCCCAGATCGCGCTCCAGGATGAAGTCAGCCGCGGCTCGCGCATGCCCACGGGGTGTCATGTCGCCGTCGCGAGGAGGCGGTGACGAGCCGAATCCGTGCAGGTCCAATGCGTAGCAATCCAAGCGGCTGCTCATGCGGCCCATGAAGTCCGTCCAGTTCAAAGCAGAGCCGCCCAGCCCATGGAGAAAAAGCGCCGCAGGAGCATCCGTCTGCGACGACGGGGCGTGCCGATAGAACAAGGTCCGCTGAGCCAGCAGCGCCTCGTGTCGATCGAAAGGCCGTTCCGGCCGCAGCACCGTCGTCACGATCGAAGATTACGACGGTTGAATCCCCACAAGCCAAGGGCACCGACGATGAGGGTCGCGCCCAGCAGCACGGCGAAGGAGGTCCACGGCATTGACTCCGCCAGCGCTTCTCCGACGTCGTACCAGTACCAGGGGGTGAGAACCCGCCAGGGCTCCAGCCACTCGATCGATTTTCCGAATCCATCGAGGAGGTAGGTCACGAACGCCAGTCCGGCCGCTACTCCCACGCCCGCGGCGCGGCGTCCCATGCTTGCCGACACCGTCATCGCGAGCATTCCCAAGAAGAGAACGAAGGCGAACAACTGGGCCGTCGCGGCCCACAGATTCGCCGCGGGAACCTTCAACTCCGACCAATCCGCCAACGCGATCACGGGCACCGCGACGGCGATCGCCAGAACAGCGATACCTAAGGCGACACCAACAACTTTCTGCACGTACAGCGCTGTCCGGCTGATCGGCTGGGCCAGCAGCAGGTCGAGCGTGTGGTCCTCTTCTTCGCCCGCCAACGTCGATGTTGATCGTCCGATGGCGAAGACGAGGAGAACCGCCGGCATGAAGAAGGAGTACATCTCCGCCGATAAGTAACCCACCGGGGTGCCGAGGTCAGCGCCACCGATGAGACCTTGCAGCGACTCAGGCAGGCTGCTGAAGACCTCTTCGTACGCGGTGTCTCCTGCGATGGACTTGTAGAAGGAAGAGACGAGAGTTGAGAGCACTACGACACCTACTGTCCACCACAGCAATGATCGCCATCGAAGACGCAGATCAGAAACCAGCAGCGACATCGGCCTACTCACCAACCTTCGGTGCGTAGCGTTCATCCGAATAGAAGTCGAGGAGAACTTCATCGAGTTCGCCGCCGACGGATTCGATCGACTGCACGGAGTGTTCCGCCAGCGCCTTAATGATCCGATCGACCCCTCCGGTAAAAGTCGCATCGATCACCGCGTCTGCCGCATGCGCATCGACGCCTGGCAGCCGAGCGAGACTGTCGCGGCAAGCGTCGGTTGCATTCGCGTCCACAGTCCGAATGCGAATGCGTTGTCGAGCCCGTGCACGCAACTGATCGATCGTCTCTACCGCGACCAATCGACCTTCCCGAAGAACGGCAACACGGTCAGCGAGATCTTCGAGTTCGGACATCACGTGGCTCGAGAGGACAACGGCGGTTCCATCCTTGGTCACTTCGTCGACCAGGACGGCGAATTCTCTCTGCAGCAACGGGTCGAGTCCGGATGTCGGCTCGTCGAGCAGGAGGACTCGGGCGTTCTTGGCGAAGGCGAGTACCAAGCCGACCTTCTGCCTGTTGCCCTTGGACAACGTGCCCACGGGCCTGGTCAGGTCGACTCCAAGGCGCTTGGTGAGTGATTCCACCCGGGTCGGATCCAACCCACCACCGGCTGCACTGAATCGTCGCAGGAGGGCCTTGCCGGTCAGCCGGCCCGGAAGGGACAAATCGCCCGGCAGGTAGGCCACGTTGGCTCGAGCACGCCGGTCTTTTGAACTCGTCGTAACGATGTCGATAGAGCCCTGTTGCGGGTGAACAAGGTCGAGCACCGCCCGCAGCAACGTCGTCTTACCCGATCCGTTCGGGCCCAGAAGCCCCGTGACCTGTCCTGCCGGCACGGATAGCGAAACGTCTTCGATCCCCCGGGCCGAGCCATACATGACGGTGACGCCCCGCATATCGAGGACCATCTCGGGCGCAGCCGTACTCACACAACAAGAGTACGACGCTCGGGGGCTAACCTGAACGGATGACCGATCCTGCTTCGGACACTTCTGTGCCCACGGACGCTTCTGGCACAAAGGGAACCCGGATGCCGCGCGAGCAGCGGCGCGAGCAGGTCATGACGCAGGCGCGCAAGGTATTCATGGAACGCGGCTATCACGCCGCCGGGATGGACGAGATTGCCGACGCCGCCGGGGTAACGAAGCCGGTGCTCTACCAGCACTTCCCCAGCAAACTCGAGCTATATCTCGCTCTGCTGGATCGAGGGATCGAAGAACTTCTTCACTCGGCGGACGCCGCACTGGCCAGCACCACCGACAACAAGGAGAGAGTCGGGGCCACCATGCGCGCGTACTTCGCCTTCGTCGCGGACCGGAACAGTGCCTTTCGACTGGTGTTCGAAAGTGACGTGATGAACGAATCAGCCGTGAGAGAACGCGTCGATCGTGTGCACGAAGCCATTGCCAGCAAGATCGCGGACGTCATCTCCGCCGACACTGGCCTTCGTCACGAGCAGGCCATGCTTCTTGGATCGGGGCTTCAGGGGCTGGCCCAAGTAGCCGCCAGTCGCTGGTTAACGTCCGATCAATCGGAGACAACTCTGGAGGAGTCCGCCGACCTCGTTGCATCACTGGCCTGGCGCGGCATCCGGAGCTTTCCTCTCACCCATCCGCCGGGAGAGCCCTCGGAATAGGCGCTATCGCCTATCGTCGCGTAGTCTCGTGATCGCCCGGCGAGCACACAACGTCAGCGCAACACGAAGAGTCGAGGAAAGGGATGACAGCGGTGGAGATCAAGGTCGGAGTCGTCGATACACCCCGAGAGATAACGGTTGAGAGCGACGAGACTGCGGAGGCGATCACCAAAGCCGTGTCGTCGGCGATCGACAAAGGCACGCTTCTCTCGCTCACTGATTCCCGAGGACGCCAGGTTCTGGTTCCGTCCGCGAAGATCGCGTACGTCGAGATAGGTCCGGCCGCAAGCCGCAAAGTCGGCTTCGGGAGCGCCTCCTAAACTCCTCGCTCGATTGCGGGAGTGACCCGTCGTCGTCCTAGGCGGCCAAGCCCAACTCTTGCATCCGGCGCGTGTGGTTGTCGGTAAGTCTGGCCAGCATCCGGCCGATCTCTGCCAGGTCTACGCCCGGACGATCGGCTCCGCCGACAAGCAGGGCGGATAGCGCATCGCGGTCGGCCGCCACTCTCTGTGCTTGAGAGAGAGCTTCACCGACGAGACGTCGTCCCCACAGAGCGAGTCGACCGGCCACCCGCGGATCGGCGGCAATGGCCGAGCGCACACGATCTACGGCGAACGCGGATTGTCCGAGGTCCTCACACACATTGAGCACCAACTCACGACTCGCCGGATCAACAAACGCCGAGATTTCGCGATAGAAGTCGGTACCGATGCCGTCGCCCACGTAGGCCTTCACCAACCCTTCCAACCAATCCGCCGGCTTGGTGTGCGCATGGAACTCATCAATCGGTTGCCGAAACGGCTCCATCGCTTCATTGGGATCGACGCCAAGGTCGGAGAGGCGATCCTTGAGCGATAGGAAGTGGCGGTACTCCGACGTCGCCATGCCTGCCAGAGCGGCCTTGTCCTCCACCCGGGGGGCCATCGCCGCGTCCGCCGCCAAGCGCTCGAACGCCACGAGCTCGCCATACGCAAGCACGCCGAAAAGATCGACGAGGGCGGCCCGATACGACGGATCGGACAGGGCCGCATCCGTCGAGTCGAAAGGTGTGGAGCCGTCGATCATGATGACCCCAGGGTAGCCACCCAGCCCTAGTGACGGCAGGGATCTCGTCCGGCCGGTACCATGGAGTAATCGCGGGACATCGAATCTCGCCGTCGGTGTCGCTTCACCGACCCACCTCGGACGCACTCACGGTGCTTCCCGAACCCAGGAGTTCTGCTGAGCACCACGAACGACCAACTCATTGACCAAGCCGCGCCGGATGGCGCTACGAATCCGGCCACTGCCGACCCGGTAGCCACCGACCCGAATCCAGTCGAACCCAAGACTTTCGCCGAACTCGGTGTCAGCACACCAATCGTGGAGGCCCTTTCCAGCCACGGCATCACGACTGCTTTCCCGATCCAGGAAATGTGCCTGGGTCTGGCGCTCGAGGGCCGAGACGTTATCGGTCAAGCGAAGACCGGAACCGGCAAGACGCTGGGGTTCGGTATCCCGCTGATCCAACGCATCGCGGCGCCCGCCAGCGAGGACTACACCCAACTTCCCGAGGCGGCACGGAACAAGCCCCAGGGTTTGATCGTCTGCCCCACGCGTGAGTTGGCTCTCCAAGTCGCGACAGATATCGAGCAAGCTGGTGCTGGGCTAGGCATTCGGGTGCTCTCGATCTACGGTGGCAGGGCCTACGAGCCGCAAATAGACGCGCTTCGCGCAGGAATCGACGTCATCGTCGGAACGCCCGGACGCATCATTGATTTGGCCGGACGAGGCGATCTCGATCTGTCACACGTGCGCGAGCTCGTGCTCGACGAGGCAGACGAAATGCTCGACATGGGGTTCCTCCCCGATGTCGAGAAGATCGTCGCACTCGTTCCCACCAACCGGCAGACGATGTTGTTCTCCGCCACCATGCCGGGCCAGATCATCGCTCTCGCGCGTCGGTACATGAACCAGCCGACCCACATGCGGGCGATAGACCCCGGGGATGACAACGCAACCGTCGATGCAATCGAACAGCACGTCTGGCGGGCTCACCCGATGGACAAGGTGGAGTTGCTGGCACGTGTTCTGCAGGCGAAAGACCGCGGCCTGACGATGATCTTCACGCGCACGAAGCGGAAGGCGCAGAAGATCACCGACGATCTCACCGAGCGGGGCTTCGCCGTGGGATCGGTTCATGGTGATCTAGGGCAGGGAGCGCGTGAACAAGCGTTGCGCGCATTCCGCTCCGGCAAAGTCGATGTTCTTGTCGCCACCGATGTTGCCGCCCGCGGCATTGATGTCGATGGCGTCACGCATGTCATCAACTACGAATGCCCAGATGACGAGAAGACTTACCTGCACAGAATCGGTCGCACCGGTCGAGCCGGAGCGTCGGGAGTCGCCGTCACGTTAGTCGACTGGGAGGACATCGCGCGCTGGCAGATGATCGATCGGGCATTGAAGCTGCCGTTTAAAGATCCTCTGGAGACTTACTCCACCAGCCCCCATGTGTTCACCGGACTCGGCATACCTGAGGGAACCACTGGTCGACTGCCGAAAGGCCAGCGCACTCGAGCTGGATTGTCTGCTGAGAAGGTCGAAGATGTTGGAGAAACCGGAAAGCGCACCGGCGGTCCGCGCTCGCGGGAGGATCGCCGTGGCGGCAACCAACAACGCTCGGGTGGTTCGAAGCGCCGTGGCTCCACCACGTCTTCCGGGAAGTCATCCTCGGGGAAATCGTCCTCGGGCAAGTCCTCTTCGACAAAGGAATCAGGTAACTCGTCGGGGTCGTCTTCATCCGACGCCAGCAAGCCGCGCCGTCGTCGCCGCCGCACGCACGGTGGCAAACCAACCGGTGGCAACCCGACCGGTGGGAACGCCGCCGGCTAGGTCACGCGCCAGCTCGATCACATCCCGGAGATATCCTCAGCGAGTTGCCGGTACGCGCGAGCACCGGGGGAATCGGGGGCGGTAGCCAAAATCGTCCTCCCCACCGCTGGCGCTTCGGCGAAACGGATACTTCGGGGAATCGGCTCGAACACCCGCACGCCGTATCGGGGCCCAATGTCGGCCAGCACGGCTTTCGCGTGCGCGGTTCGGCCGTCGAACATCGTGGGAACAATGCCGGCCACCCGTAGATCGGGATTGCTCCATCGCTTTACTTCGTCGATGCTCTCCATCAATTGACCCAATCCGCGGTGGGACAAGGTTTCGCACTTGAACGGGACGAGTACATCGTCGGCCGCAACGAGGGCATTGATGGTGGTCAATCCCAAGGACGGCGAGCAGTCGATCACGATGACATCGAAAGTGTCTCGGATCTCGTCGAGTATGCGGGAAAGAGTTCGCTCGCGCGCAGGTCTATCGGCGAGAGAAACATCCGCCGAAGCAAGGGACAATGTTGCGGGGAGCAACGAGAATCCCTCATCGGTTGTTCGGATCGCAGAACGCATCTGGGCGGAGCCCTCGCTGGAGGGAAGGTCGTCGAGAAGAAAGTCAACGGTCTGCGGGGGTAGGTCCTCGGGATCGATACCGAGAGAGAAGGTCGCGCACGCCTGCGCATCGAGATCGATCACCAGAACCGCGTGCCCCGTGTCGGCGAGCGCAGCAGCGAGGGTGATGGCGGTCGTGGTTTTCGCCACTCCACCCTTTTGGTTCGCCACCGCGATGATCCGCGCCACGCGTCTATTGTGGAGGGTGGACGAAGGAGCGTGATGACGGCCACGTTCACCTGGGACTTACCCATGGATTCGACGGCTGCGGTGATAGCCCGACAGCACGTACGCGACGTGGCATCGACCACTAGCGACGTCATCGATGCCGAACTCGTTGCTTCCGAGTTGGTCACCAACGCGTGGGCGCACGGACGTGGCACGGGCGCAATCACGATGACGATCACCGTCGCAGGCGACGTGATGCACCTCGAGGTGTGCTCGGACTCCGACGGAAGTCCGCATCAGGTAGCGAGCAGCGACGAGTCACCGGATGGCCGGGGCATGTTGCTGATCGACAAGCTTGCAAGCGACTGGGGTCACGTCAGGCGCGGCGCAAGGTTGTGCGTGTGGGCCGACGTGCAGTGTCTCTAGAGATGGCGCTCAGACGCAGCCCAGCGAGCAGGCCAACTGCGTGCAGATTCGCCGCTCACGGAGTTAGGAGGTTCCACTCGGTCAGCGCTTCGATCAGACCCTCACTGGTCGGCAGCTCGGCAAGTTCCGAAACGGAGAAAAAGCGTGCGTCAGCCGCATCGTCCGCGGCCACCACTGCGTCATCCCCACGCACCACACAGACGAAGTCTCGGATCACGAAGTCATCACCCGACGGAGCTTGACGAACCACCGTCCCGACTTCCCGCTCGACACGCACGGTGAGACCCGTTTCCTCGTGGACCTCGCGCACGACGCCTTGCTCGGCGGTCTCCCCGGGCTCTTGCCGCCCACCCGGTAGCGACCACAAACCCTGAGCAGGAGGGTTCGCGCGCTGGACAAGGAGCAATCGCCCCTGGTCGTCGAACACGACCGCACCGATGCACGGAATGTCCGCCATCACGTACGGATCTTGTAGTCCTCGAGCAGGCGTCGCGCGATGATCATCTTCTGGATATCGGCCGTGCCCTCACCGATCATCAGCATGGGCGCTTCGCGATAGAGCCGTTCGATCTCGTACTCCTTGGAGTAGCCGTACCCGCCGTGAATCCGGAAGGAATCCTCGACGACCTCTTTGCAGTATTCACTGGCCAGGTACTTGGCCATTCCCGCCTCGAGGTCGTTGCGGGCACCGGAATCCTTCGTCCGCGCAGCCATCACCATCATCTGGTGCGCTGCCTCGACCTTCGTTGCCATGTCAGCGAGACGGAACGCCACGGCTTGATGTTCGCTGATCTGCTTGCCGAATGTGCTGCGTAGTTGTGCATACTCCACGCCGAGTTCGAAGGCCCGCAGAGCAAGACCGCAGGCTCGGGCAGCGACATTCACGCGGCCGACCTCGACTCCGTCCATCATCTGATAAAAACCCTTGCCCGGTTCGCCACCAAGAATCGTCGACGCAGGAAGGCGCAAGCCATCCATGACCAATTCCGTGGTGTCAACCCCCTTATAACCCATCTTCTCGATCTTGCCTGGAATCGTCAGACCAGGCCGCACCTCACCGAAGCCCTCGGGCTTTTCGACCAGGAACGTGGACATGCGCTTGTACACGCTGCTGTCCTCACTAGCAGCGTTGTCTGTGCGAACCAGCACGGCGACGAGCGTCGATGAGCCGCCGTTGGTCAGCCACATCTTCTGCCCGGTGAGCACGTAGTCGTCGCCGTCGACGACGGCCTTGCTGGTGATGGCGGAGACGTCCGAGCCGCAGCCGGGCTCGGTCATGCTGAAGGCTCCACGAACCTCACCCGTGGCCATGCGGGGCAGGAAGTGCTGCTTCTGTTCCTCGGTGCCGTGATGGAGCACCATGTGCGAAACGATGAAGTGGGTGTTAATCACACCACTGACGCTCATCCATCCCCTTGCGATCTCTTCGACCACGAGGGCGTACGTCAGTAGTGACTCTCCGAGCCCGCCGTACTCCTCGGGGATCATCAGGCCGAATACACCGAGCTCTTTCAAGCCGTCGACGATGTCTTTGGGGTACTCGTCGTTGTGTTCCAAGTCGCTGGCTACCGGCAGGATCTCTGCGTCCACGAAATCGCGGACGGCATCGAGAATGTCGCGCTGTATCTCGGTGAGACCTTCGGTTTGCAGGAGACGACCCATGCCTAACCCCCTTCTGGAATTTCAGCATGTTAACGCCCCTCGAGCGATCTCGCCTCTAGGGAGCGCTGGACCTCACGGGCGTCCACAGCCCCGCACCTGCGTTCATCCAGGCGACCGAAGCGACCAGCGGGACGGCGAACACCGGCAGCATCAACACGATGTCGGAGCCGAGACTGGCGCTGAGCCCGACTTGCCCGCACGCCACGAGCAGCCACAGCAACGAGACGCACGTGATCCGGTGGCCAACATCACCACGATCGCCTAGGAGCGCACGCGTCGCTCCTACGGCCAAGCCCGCAGCACATCCACCCATGATTGCGGCACTCAGCCACGGCACCAGTGAGAGCGTCACGACAGGACTCGCGAGGGCGATGACCGCCACACCTGCCAACACAATCGCAGCACCGCGGGACGGTCGACGGACAACCGAACACAGTGATGGGCGATCCGGTACGGCTTGTTGAGCCGCCGGAGCAGTGTTCGCCTCAACCGCGTTCGCCTGAACAACATTGGCCATAAGAACACGCCGTGCGTGCATCAGCGCCTCGAAGTGATCTCGGTCGCCACCTGCGTCGGGGTGTGCCAGCCGAACCCACACCTTCCACGCCCGCTGAACGTCATCGGCCGAGGCGCTCTCGTCGACACCTAGCAAGAGAGCCGCGAGCTCCCGAGTCATGTCGGTGCGGCGCGCCATCAGGACTGAGGAGGCTCGAACGTTCGGGTGCGCTGCATACCGGCGGCGCGGCCCTTGCCGGCGATCACCAGTGCCATCTTTCGCGATGCCTCGTCGATCATCTCGTCACCGAGCATGGCGGCTCCACGCGCACCGCCGGCCGCCGACGTGTACCACTCGTAGGCGTCGAGGATGAGTTCTGCGTGGTCGTAGTCGTCTTGACGCGGCGAGAAGATCTCGTTTGCCGCTGCGATTTGATCTGGATGCAGCACCCACTTGCCATCAAAGCCGAGGGCAGCGCTTCTTTCCGCGACTCGGGTGTAGCCGTCGAGGTCCTTGATTTGCAGGTAGGGGCCATCGATCGCCTGCTTGTCGTATGCGCGAGCCGCCATCAAGATTCGCATCAGGATGTAGTGGTACGCGTCTCCGACGTCGTATCCGGGAGGCTGTTCGCCGACAACCAGAGACTTCATGTTGATGCTGGCCATGAAATCAGCGGGCCCGAAGATGATCGTCTCCACTCGGGGACTGGCGGCGGCGATCTCGTCCACCATGGTCAAACCCATCGCGTTCTCGATCTGCGCTTCGATACCGATGCGCCCAACGTCCAAGCCTTCGGACTTCTCGATCTGCGTTAGCAGCATGTCCAAGGCGCGGATCTGCTCGGGGCCTTGCACTTTGGGGAGCATGATGCAGTCGAGGTTGGCTCCCGCGCCGGAAACGACCTCGATGACGTCCAGGTACGTCCACTCGGTGGTCCAGTCGTTCACTCGAACCGAGCGCACTTTTCCGTCGTAGCCACCTTCGTTGAGAGCAGCCACGATGTTTTTCCGGGCATCCGGCTTGGCAAGCGGAGCCACCGCGTCCTCGATGTCCATGAACACCTGGTCTGCCGGCAGACCTTTGGCTTTGTCCAGCATCTTCGGGCTCGAGCCCGGCACCGCGAGGTTCGAGCGCCGAGGTCTGATGCTTCTTGCGACATCGGTCACCGAATTCACTCCTTGGCATCGACGGTATCTGGGTTAACCCCACGCACACAACGCCTCTCCAGCCTAGCCGGGCCCAGCTCGGGCATCGGCGCAGCGATCCGTGCCTGTGGCTTAGCGCCCGCGTTTGCGTGCCCTAGATTCAGCCGCGTGAGCAAGCCGCGCGGGGCCGACGACGCTGTACGTAAAGCACGTATCGCCGTTTCCGTGCTTTTCTTCACCAACGCGCTCACGCTGTCCGCATGGCTTCCGCGACTGGCTGAGCTGCAGGCTGACATTTCCTTGACCGATGTGGCGGTAGGTGCCGCCTTGGCCGCCGGAGCCGCCGGCGGTATCGCCGCCGGAGTATCCGCCGGTCCCCTCATTCACCGCTGGGGCAGTCAGCGGGTTGCGATGGCGGCGCTGTTCATCGTCACACCGATCCTTCCCTTCATCGGTCTGGCGCCCGGCGCCTGGACTCTGGGGTTTGTGCTTCTGCTGGTCGGCGGCCTCGACGCCGTCATGGATGCCGCCATGAACTCACATGCCATGCGGGTTCAACATGAGATGAGGGCAACGGGTGTCCACCGTTCGATCTTGAACACCTTCCACGGCTACTGGTCTCTAGGAGCCGTTGCCGGAGGCCTCATTGGGGTAGCTACCGCGGCTATCTCGCTACCGATCGCGTGGATGCTGGCCGCGGTCGCAGTTCTGTGCACCGTGCTGGTGCTGGTGGCGCGGCCCTGGCTGCTTCCCGGGAAGGACCCCGATTCATATCTGGAGACCACCGACGATCCCATCGGTGACGCCCAACCAGACCCAAGCTCTCTCCTGGCCGCCGGTCCGGCGCATGCCGACGAGCGGTCAGCCGCGACCCGCGTTCTCCACCGGCCGATCATCTGGGGCCTGGGGCTCTTCATCATTCTCGCTGTCATGATCGAGGACATTCCCGGACGGTGGAGTTCGATCTATCTGACCGACATCGGCGCACCCAGCGCTACCGTCGGATGGGGATTCGTCGCCTTCACCGTGGCGATGACGATCGGACGCTTCAGCGGGGATCGGATCGTCGACGCCCTCGGCGAGCGTCGCTGGACGCGAGTCGCCATGTCCGGCACCGCCGTCGTTCTCGGCCTGTCACTTCTCGCGCAATCACCATGGCTGTTCATGATCGGCTGTGCTGTTACCGGATTTGGCGTCGCCACGTTGTTTCCCGCCGCCATGCGAGCCGCTGCTCACCTGCCCGGTATCCGACCGGCCACGGGCGTTGCCACGATCAGCTGGTTGTCGCGTGCCGGTTTCGTCACCGCACCACTCATCGTCGGTGTCATCGCGGAGAACTTTTCGGTGGCGTGGGGTATCAGCGTCACCGTCGTAGCGGCGCTCATCTTGCTGCCGTTGAGCTCGATACTCACATGGGAGAAGTCTCGGTAACCGTGGCGGCAGCGGGACCACGATCCGCGGCTTTGATCACGATCACCAGGCCGGCAAGGATCAACGCGGCAGCAGGGAGCAACGCCAACGGGGGCACCTGGCCCAGCCAAATGGCAGCAACCAGGGTGGCCCCCGGCATCTCAAACAAGATGGCCAGCGAGACAACCGTCGCCGATGTACTCGACAGCACCCGGGTCATCATCGAATGACCGAGTAGTTGCGCGCCGAGCGTCACCGCAAGGATCAAGGCCCAGGCCTGGGCATCGAAGCCCACGAGTTGCTGACCGAAGATGAATACGAGCGGGAGAATCGTCAACGCTGAGACGGCGTAGAGAACGAACGTCATCGTCGATGTGTCCACGGTCTTTCGGACTCGCTCCGCGACGGACACGTACGCGGCGGAAAACACGGCCCCCACCAGGGCGAGCGCATCACCCCACAGGTGCGCGGGATCGACAGACAGATCCACTCCGGTTAGGACGATCACTCCCGAGAAGGCGACAGCAATTCCGATCCACACTCGAGAAGAAATTCGCACACCCGTTGCCCGAGCGATCAATGCGGCCCAGATCGGCTGTGTTGCCACCAGGGCCGTCGACGCCGCGATCGTGGTCAACGTCAACGAGGGAATCCACGTTGCGAAGTGCAAACCCAGGAAGACACCCGCGATCACCGTCAGCCGGATCTCCCGCCTGGTCAAAGCGCCGAGCGAACTCCACCGACGCGCGATCACCCACACCCCTGTGATGCCACTTCCGATGAGGCATCGCCAAAACGCAATTGCCAGGACGGGCGCCGCCGTCGCCGCGATCATCGGCCCACTCAGCGAAATGAAGACCACCGCCACACCGAGCCGCACGACATCCGGAGCCGGCGGCCGAGACAGGCCGGACGGTGGCGCAGAACTGTCGGACATGACACCTGCCCCTTTCCGATGCGTTCCTCACTTCGACTCGGCAGGAACACTCCGCGCTGACGGTAGCCTGATCCGCATGGCGACGAACACCAGCCGCGTTTTCCTCGCCCGCTTGGCGGGCCTGGGCGTGTTCGACCCACGAGGCGATCAGGTCGGAAAGGTGCGTGATGCCGTCGTCGTTCTGCGTATCGGTGACAACCCACCGCGTCTGACCGGACTGGTGGTGGAGGTTCCGCCCCGGCGCCGCATATTCGTGCCCATGACGAAAGTGACCGCCATTGACGCCGGTCAGGTGATCGTCACGGGAACCGTGAACCTTCGTCGATTCGAACAGCGCCGAAACGAATCACTTGCCACGGCCGAGCTCCTCGACCACTCGATCACGCTCCGCGAATCCGGCGAGCAGGTGCGGGTCGTGGATATCGGTGTCACCACTACCCGAAGCCGGGAGTGGTTGGTCGACTCGCTCTTCGTGCGCCGGCCGGGAACCGGGCTGCGACGGCGGTCCGAACGCTTCATGGTCGAATGGCCAGACGTCACCGGACTCTCCCTGCCGGAAACCGCTCAGCCAGCAGAACAACTTCTCGCGTCTATCGATTCCCTGCGACCGGCCGATGTCGCGTCGCTACTACACACGTTGGTACCCAAGCGACGACTGGAAGTAGCGCGAGAACTCGACGACGAGCGACTTGCTGACGTGCTCGAGGAACTCGTCGATGAAGATCGGGTGGAAATCATGCAGGCGCTGGATCGCGAACGTGCCGCCGACGTTCTCGAGGAGATGGATCCCGGCGACGCCGCGGACCTCATCTCCGAGCTACCCCCCGATCAAGCCGAATTTCTTCTCGAGGAAATGGAGCCTGGAGAGGCGGAGGATATTCGCCGTTTGATGACGTACGACCAGTTCTCTGCCGGCGGCATGATGACCAGCGAGCCTGTAATCCTTCCCCCCGATGCCGCGGTCGCCGAGGCTCTGGCCAGCATTCGACAAGCCGACCTTCCACCCGCCCTCGCCGCCCAGGTGTACGTCTGCCGTCCACCAACGGAAACCCCGACCGGCAAGTATCTCGGCACGTGTCACTTTCAGCGGCTGCTTCGCGAGCCGCCGTCGACCTTGATCTCATCGCTGCTGGACACCAGTGTCGACCCTGTTCGACCTGACACCCCGCTAGCCGACGTGACCCGCGATTTCGCCGCCTACAACCTTGTCGCTGTTCCCGTCGTCGACGAGGACAACCATCTCGTCGGTGCTGTCACCATCGATGACGTGGTGGACCACATGCTGCCGGCGAACTGGCGCGAGCAGGTTGGACCCGACCGGGTGGAGACCACTGCCGGCACCAACGATGGGCCATCGACCCCGGGAGCATCCGATGGCTAGCGCCGGCCGCCGCGGTCACAGCGCCGTCGACCAGCCCATCGAGACGACCCGCGGAATTCGCCCCAGTTACGACTCCGAGCGCTTTGGCCGCATATCAGAACGGGCCGCCCGGTTCATCGGCTCCTGGGCCTTCATCGCCTGGATGACGTTCGTCATCTTGATGTGGGTTGCCTTCAACGTCTTCGCGCCGGGGGGAATCCAGCCGGATGCCTACCCGTTCATCTTCTTGACACTGCTGCTGTCGGTCCAGGCGTCCTACGCGGCACCCCTGATTCTTCTCGCCCAGAACCGGCAAACCGATCGCGACCGTGTCCAGTATCAAGAGGATCGTCAGCGCAATGAGCGAATGCTCGCCGATAGCGACTATCTCGCCCGCGAGGTGGCCTCATTACGCACGTCTCTCGGAGAACTCGCGACCCGGGACTACGTCCGCAGTGAAGTACGCGAGGCCCTGGACGCCATCATGACTCGCCTGGATGAACGCGAAGTCGATCGGCGCGATATGGATTCCAGCGCTGTGGATTCCGATGTTGTGAACTCACGCGAATCCGATGACCGTCCCCGGACCTCGACGTCGGCAACCGACGCCGATTCGGAGAATTCGCCCCCCGCCTAGTCGGCCAATACCATCGGGGCGTGCCCACTCACCCTGACGCCGACGCCATCCACGCAGCACTCGCGACCGTTCACGATCCTGAAATCCATCGGCCGATCACCGAGATCGGCATGCTCAAGGGTGTGGACATTCACGACGGTGGTGTCGTCGATGTCGGCGTCTACCTCACGGTCGAGGGCTGTCCCATGCGCAGCACCATCACAGATCGCGTGGTCGAGGCGGTCATGCAGGTGCCCGACGTTTCGACGGTGAATGTCGAGCTCGACGTCATGAGCGACGAGCAGCGCGCCGACCTGAAGAAGCTTCTTCGCGGTCATGATCAGCGCGAGATCCCATTCACCCAACCTGGATCGACCACCAAAATCTTCGCGATCGCTTCCGGGAAGGGTGGCGTCGGCAAGTCTTCGGTCACCGCGAACCTCGCTGTCGCTCTCGCGGGCCAGGGCCTGAGCGTCGGCCTGCTCGACGCCGATGTGTACGGACACTCCATACCTCGCATCCTCGGCGCCACGAACCCTCCGACGATGGTCGAGGGAATGCTGATGCCACCGCAGGCTCATGGGGTCCGGATTATGTCGATGTTGCCGTTCAAACCGGGAGGCGTCGAGACGCCCGTGGCGTTTCGCGGGCCGATGCTGCACCGAGCCCTCGAGCAGTTCCTGTCCGATGTGTGGTGGGGAGATCTCGACATTCTGCTTTTGGATCTGCCTCCGGGTACCGGAGACATCGCGATTTCCACCGCTCAACTGCTGCCGCACGCAGAAATCATTGTGGTGACGACACCGCAGTTGGGATCATCGGATGTGGCGGTACGGGCAGGAACCCTCGCCGAGCAGACTCACCAGAAGGTTCTCGGTGTCGTCGAGAACATGAGTTCCTTTCCGTGTCCGCACTGCGGGGAGCCGATGGATCTTTTCGGTGTGGGCGGGGGCGACCTCGTCGCCGAGCAACTCACGTCGACACTCGGGACCGAGGTACCCGTCCTCGGCAAGATCCCCTTCGACCCGCGACTCCGCGAGGGTGGGGACAGCGGACACCCTCTGGTCATTTCTGAGCCGCAGGCTCCGGCGAGTATCGCGCTGACGGACATCGCCGCGCACCTAGGAGCCCGACCCCGCGGCCTCGCTGGCATGCAATTGGGTATTTCGCCTACCGGACGCTGATCACGGCGAGCCGGCCGCGCCTGACCGCAACGCCCGTGAGAAGGCTCAGGGAAGATCCGGCTTAGGAAAGATCCGGGTCGAAGGTCTGCGCTGGCTTCTTGTTCGCGTCCTTCTGTGTGCCGCTGTCGCCGGAATCCGTTGCACCCGACGACGCCGTTACCTCATCGTCGTCCAAGAGCCCGGACATTAGGCGCTTGGGATGCAGTTCACTCAAGCTCTTGACACTGTTGACTGAGTCCGCCAGGTCGACGCCGGCGGAGTCCACGATCTCCTTACGCGCCGACGATGCCATCTCACGAATCTGGCGCACCCACCGGCCGGCATCGGCGGCTGCCTTGGGCAGCCGTTCGGGCCCGAAGATCAACAGTCCGATCACCGCGAGGGCGACCAATTCACCGATGCCGATGTCGAACATCTCAACCGATGTCTTCCGAGCCACCAAGAACGAGATCGACGGTCTGGGATTCTCCGCTTCGCAGGTAGGTGATGCTCACGGTGTCTCCCGGGGCGAAGTCTCGGATCGCCACGACAAGCTCTGTCGAGTCGGTCGTCTCTCGTCCCGCGAGAGCAGTGATGATGTCGCCACTGCGCAGTCCGGCAGCTTCCGCCGGCCCACCCGGATTCACCTCGCTGATCCGGGATCCACCATCGGTGTATGACGTGTCGAGGGTGACTCCGATGATCGGTGTCTTGGAGTCACCCGTCGCGATGATCTCCTCGGCGACGCGTCGCGCGGAATTCACGGGGATCGCAAACCCGAGACCTATCGACCCGGCTTCACCAGTGAACGTCGGAGCCAACGTGGCGATGGCTGAGTTCACTCCGATCACCTGCCCCGCACTGTTCAGCAGCGGCCCACCGGAGTTCCCCGGGTTGATCGCCGCGTCGGTTTGCAACGCGTTGATGAAGGCCATCTCTCCTTGACCACCCGCGGTCACTGGTCGATCCAGGGAGGAAATGATGCCGGCGGTCACCGTTCCCTGAAGACCCAGCGGCGCTCCGATGGCGACGGCGAGATCCCCAACCGTGACAGCGTCGGAGTCTCCCAAACGAACAACCGGAAGATTGTCCGCGTCGATCTTCAACACCGCCAGGTCGTATGCGGAGTTTCGGCCGATAATCTCCGCGTCCGCGCTGTCGCCGTTCTCGAAAAAGACTTTCAACGATCCACCGTCGGCCGCGGGGGCAGCGACATGGTTATTGGTCAAGATGTATCCGTCAGGACGAATCACAAAGCCGGATCCGCTGCCGCGCTCATCGCGACTCTCGATAGCGATGGAGACCACCCCGGGAAGAACCGCAGACACCATGTCCGACACCGACTCTGGCATCTGATCCGCGGGGATCGGGTCCGACGGGATAGTCGATGGTTGAGGAGCCGGCGCTGCGAGAGTTGCAGAACTCGTCGAATTCGCTGAGTCCACCGCTTGACCGACAACGTAACCAGCGAGCCCTGCGAAAGACCCGACGATCAACGACACGATCGCCGCGACTGCGATGACGCCCCACAGGCCCATGCCCGATCGCCGCGAGGGCTGGCCAGGAGCCGAAGGCGGGTAACCGCCCGGAGGAGGGGGGCTCGCCCCGTAGGCCACGAAATTCGGGTAGCGGGCTGGCATCGCCGGCGCGGGCGGGCCCTGAGGCGCGGCAGGCTGAGGGGGAATCGGTGAAGGTTCCGGACGTGTAGGGGGACCGTCCGGGGCCGGCTGTGGGGGCACGCCCGAGCCCTCGGGGGGCCTGTCGTCACTCACGAACCTCAGCCGCCTTTCTGGAAAACCTCACCCTGTCGCCTCTAAGGCTAGGCTGCGATCGATCCCGGGGCACATCCACGGGGGCGTCGCACGACAGAGCCCCCGAAGGAAGGCGGAGAAAGCCGCCACTACCGGGACGAAGAAGAGAGGGCGTCCCCCATGTCATCGACATCGCCGAACTCCCCATCCACCGTCACCTTCGCCCAATTCGCTGACTCCTGGATTCCCGAACCTGAGCCCGTGGAAGCTGCGCGGGAAAGAGCCCGGGAGTTCGGAGTCTCACCCGCCTCCCCCGCGACCGGTCGCTTCCTGACCTTCCTCGCAGCAAGCGTGCAAGCCCAAACAGTCGTCGAGGTCGGCACCGGGACAGGAGTATCCGGAGCGGCACTTCTCGAGGGAATGACGCCCGGAGGCGTGTTGACCAGCATCGACACCGAAGCCGAGTACCAACGGCACGCGCGTGAGGCACTGGTGTCTCTCGGACATGAGCCGTCCCGCGCTCGCCTTATTGCTGGTCGGGCGTTGGATGTTCTTCCTCGCATGTCCGACGGTGCCTACGACGTCGTTGTCGTCGACGCCGACCGAGGTGAGTACCCGGCCATGTTGGACCAGGCCAAACGCCTCTTGCGCATCGGTGGCGTGGTTGCCTTTCTCGGCATCGGGGAGGACGACATGGTTGCCGACCCCGCCCGCCGGGATGTCGAGGCGATGGCTGTCAAAGAGCTCGCCGAACTGATGAGGCGGGACGCAGATTGGGCCGCGACGCCTCTCGCCGAGGGAAACGGCATGCTCGTGGCCTGCCTACGCCGCCGAGACTAGAAAACCTTTTGCGATAGCGAGACGTCATCCGCCGGGAGGCTCACTGCTCAAGCCTCGGGGGAACGCCGCCGCCCCAAGGGCGCACCTGGTCGGTGCAACGACGCGTGGACTAGGACGGAAGGGCGCCCGTGAGGGCTTCGCCGAGGTTCTTCACTTCTTCGGCATTCAATTCGACGACGAGGCGACCGCCACCTTCGAGGGGTACCCGCATGACATAACCCCGACCCTCCTTGGTCACCTCGAGCGGGCCATCGCCCGTTCGTGGCTTCATCGCGGCCATATCTGTCCCCTTCCGTGTTCCACCTCGAAACGCCTGGGAAGCGCCCCGGGAAATCACGGCTCGCGCACCCGCGCCAGCCTGAGGCCTCTATTATTCCCGGTCGCCGAGATGTCAGCGCGGCAGGGTGCCAGACTCCACCAGGGCAGCGAATACCCGCAGGGACTTGCGGACACCGGCGGCGAACGCCGGCTTCACCACGGGCCACCCCACTCGACCGAGAGCGCCGAGGGGTGGAACCAGCCCTTCGCTCCACACGAAACGACTGCGGCCATCGGGAAGGGCGAGCACTTCCATCGTTCCGGTCCCGCGCACCAGTGCGCCCGTGTGCACCACATCCACCCGATAAGGAGGCTCCCACCGCGTGATCGTCATCGTGTCCCAAAAGCCAATCGGACCGATTCCCGTCCACCCGGCGATCTCGGAATAGCGGCTGCGGCCGTCTCCGTGGCGCACCTCGACCCGCGTTCCCATCATCCATTCGTCTTGTCGAGACCACTGCGTGAACGCATCGAACACCGATTCCACCGGAGCATTCACGATGACGTCGAGGGAGAGATGAGCGGTCATCGTTGGCGATCGTTCGTGCGCAAGGACTCGATCTCTGCTTGCAGTTGCGCGATCGTGCTGTCGACCTCGTCCATTCGATAACCTCGAAGGACGACATCGAAGGCCGGGTCGTTATCTCGGGTATCCGGCTTCAGATCGCTCCCCGCATCGGGAAGCCACACCTCGAATTTGCCGACAACGAACCATGCGATGGCCGCCACAACGGCGGAACCCATTAGGAAGAAGACCACGCCCACCTGGTCATTCCATCACGGACTCGGCGGACGGCAACACCGGTGCCGTCAGGGCCTCAATCGCGTGATCGACGGTGGCGACCCACCGCACACGGCTCAGACTGTCCCGGCTCACGAAACCCCCATCAATCCACGCGTCCACCTGCGCTCGAAGCAGGGCAAAGTCGCCCCACGGATCCAACGCGACTACCGGCTTGTCGTGCATGGCCAAGGCTCCTGCGGTCCACACCTCCATGAGTTCTTCCAAGGTGCCGATTCCCCCGGGCAAGGCCAAGAACGCTTCCGCGCGCTCGTCCATGATGCCCTTGCGCTCACGCATATCCTGCGTCACGACGAGTTCATCGGCGTCAAGATCAGCCACTTCTCGACCCCGCAGCGCCTCCGGAATCACCCCGACTGTGTGACCGCCTGCTGCACGCGTCGCCCGAGCGAGCCGGCCCATCATGGACACAGACCCACCACCGGAGACGCACGTCCAGCCTCGTGATCCGAGAGCCGCACCGACATCGTCGGCCAATGTCAGATACCGAGGCGCAATGAGCTCACTGGAAGAGCAGAAGACGCATACCGATCGGGGCACGACGTACACCTAGAAGTTCTCGGCCGTGTCGAGCCAGGCACTCACCTTGGCGTAGACCTGATGGATCTCACTCACGTCCACATGCTCATCGACCGAGTGCGCGATCGTCGGATCACCCGGACCGAAGTTCACCGCCGGCGTGCCCAACGCAGAGAACCGAGCCACATCCGTCCACCCGAATTTTGGTTCCGCTGTTCCACCCATCGCATCGACGAACGACGCAACGATCTTTCGGTCCAACCCTGGACGCGCGCCCGGTGCTTCGTCAACCACCGTGAGTTCGAACCCGTCAAACACCTCGCGAAGGTGATCGATCGCGGCGGCAACGGACAAATCGGGGGCGAAGCGGTAATTGACGGTGACGATGCACTCGTCGGGAATGACGTTTCCCGCGATACCTCCGCGAATTCCGACTGCGTTCAATCCCTCCCGGTATCGAAGGCCATCCACCGTTGGTTCTCGCGGCACGTAACCGTTCAAGCGATCAAGGATCTCGCCCGCACTATGCACCGCATTGCTTCCCTGCCACGAGCGTGCGCTGTGGGCGCGTTCCCCTGGAACTCGAACCTCCGCCCGGATCGTCCCCTGACATCCGCCTTCCACCACACCGTTGCTTGGCTCCATGACGACGGCGACGTCGGCTTCAACAACCGATGGCTCCTCCGCGACGAGACGGGCCAAGCCATTGTGGACGGCCGCCACCTCCTCACAGTCGTAGAAGATGAAGCGAACACCGACCGCGGGCGTGCGCATCTCGTAGGCGAGTTTCAACGCAACGGCCACTCCGCTCTTCATGTCACACGCGCCGAGTCCGTACAGCCGTCCACCGTCGAGCCGGTGCGGCACGTTGCCCGCCGCCGGGACGGTATCGAGGTGTCCCGCGATGATGACGCGCGGTGCAAAGCCCCGCGTCTGAGCAACGATCGCGTTGCCCGAGCGATGGACCGACAGGTGGCCGCACTCCCTCAAGGCAGCTTCGACCGAATCGGCGATCTCCTGCTCGTGGTGAGACTCACTCGGAATGTCCACCAGGGCGGTCGCGATCTCGACCACGTCTGCGGCAAGGTTCAACGGCACGTGGATACGGTAGCCCGGTGAGCAATTCATCTGCCGCTGAGGAACTAACCCCCGTCTCCGGACCCGCGTCGGGCTTGGGTTTGGCGACCATCGACGGGGACACCATCCTCGACGTCTGGTTTCCGCGACCCAGCCTCGGTGCAGAGCCCATGGACGTCGCGTCGTTAGACGCAGGAACACGCAGCGACGAACTCCGCGGGGTGCGAACTGTGGCAGTGCGCACCGTCATCGACGATCTGGCAGCCCCTCCGGTCGATGTGGCGGACGCCTACCTTCGACTCCATTTACTGTCCCATCGCCTCGTTGGCCCCCGCACCATCAACCTCGAGGGAATCTTCGGCACGCTGCCCTTGAACGCCTGGACCAACCTCGGCCCGGTCGAGCCCACCAGAGTGAACGACGTGCACCTACGCGGGCGCTCGAAAGGCGTGCACGTCACCGTCTTCGGCGTGGACAGGTTCCCGCGCATGGTCGATTACGTCATCCCCAGCGGGGTGCGGATCGCAGATGCCGACCGCGTGCGACTCGGAGCCCACGTTGCGGACGGGACCGTCGTCATGCACGAGGGGTTCATCAACTTCAACGCGGGAACACTCGGCACGTCCATGGTGGAGGGACGTATCAGCGCCGGGGTGGTCGTCGGCGACGGATCCGACATCGGTGGGGGTGCATCCATCATGGGAACCCTCTCCGGTGGTGGCACCGAGGTGATCAGCATCGGTCGCGGGTGCCTGGTCGGTGCTAACGCCGGCGTAGGGATCTCCTTGGGTGACAACTGCGTAGTCGAGGCCGGCCTCTACGTCACCGGCGGATCCAAGGTGCTCCTCCCCGATGGTCAAACAACGAAGGCCAAGGAACTCTCGGGGGCGTCGGACCTACTGTTCCGCCGTAACTCTCAATCCGGTGCGATCGAGGTGGTCCAGCGCACCGGAACGTGGGGTGGCCTGAACGCCGCCCTCCACGCCAACGACTGACGTGCCCGCCTAGGCAACCACCTTTGCCAACCAGTCGAAAATCCGCTGCGCCCGCAGCTGCGGAGCCTTTGGCTCGCAGTGCCAGTTGCCCCCCTCTTCAGCGGTGAACGACATCAACTCCTTCACCGGTGAACCGACCAGGTCAAACAACTGGCGAGACTGCCCGGGCCAGAACTGCTCATCCTCGGGCTCAGTGATCAGGATCGGGCAGGTGATCTGACCGGCCACGTCGGCGAGATCCCATTTCTCAAGCTCGTGCATGATGGCTGCCATGGAGTCAGAACCGTACGGCTCCTTGCGCTTCGCCAACGTCGTCTGGGCCACGGGGTCGTTCTCGACTCCCTGCGCGAAGTAGGAATCAAAGTCAGCGTCGTCGCCAGACTCCAGCAACTGAATCATCACCGGCGGCAGGTGCGAGCGCCACGACGTGTCCACCCGGACCACGCCTGGGTCCGCAACGGCGGCGGCAATCCGCTTCTCGAAAGCGACTGCCCGGGGCACCCAATAGCCGCCTTGGCTGTTGCCGGACAGAACGATGCGCTCCGGATCCACGTCGTGACGGGCCACCAGGAAGTTCACGACCGGCGTGATGACTTTCTCCCAGTCGTGCCGGAAGAACATCCCCTGCTCGTATAGGGCGTAACCCTGACCAGGACCATCAAAGGTGATGGCGTTCCAGCCTCGGGCCACTGCATCGACGGCACCCATGAACAGCATGTCGCTCACTGGACCGTCCGACCCGTTGTTCAAGATGATCGTGGGTCGCGGCCCCTCGCCGCCGGACCAGAAGTAACCATGCAGGTGAGTGCCTTCGTAGGGGATCTCGACGTGACTTACCGGCGTGGGCCAGAGTTTCATCGCGCGGTCGAAGTCCCGACGGTGACTCCGCCACGTATGCAGAGATCGCGACGGATCGTTGGTAGCCAGAACGTAGAAGAAGGCTGTGGCGGCATAGTTGGCCGCCCTTAAGAATGCATCGCGAGCACTGACCACGTCACCGCGGGACTCACAGTCCTCAGCGATGCGACGAACACGGGTAGCCGTAGCCATCCACTCCTCGAACCAGGATTCACCGTCGCCGTCGGTAATGCGATCGGCCGTCGCGTAGACCTCGCCGACCTCCGACAGTCGGTAGGCAGCACTCCCCAGGGCAATCAGTGCCAGGAACTCGAAGCCCTCGTCTGTGAAGAATCGGTGGCTCATCATGCCCCCACGTTAGGCTCAGCGAGACGTTATCGGGGCGTAGTCGCGCAGGACCTCTCCCACATACACCTGTCGAGGCCGGCCGATTTTGGTCGTCGGATCTTCGATCATCTCGCGCCACTGCGCGATCCATCCAGGAAGTCGGCCAAGCGCGAACAAAACGGTGAACATGTGGGTCGGGAAGCCCATCGCCTTGTAGATCAATCCCGTATAGAAGTCGACATTCGGGTAGAGCTTCCGCTCGATGAAGAACTCGTCTGCGAGCGCAACCTCTTCGAGCCGGAGTGCGATGTCGAGAAGCGGATCGTCCACATTCATCTGCTCGAAGACCTCGTATGCCGTCTTCTTCACCACGGCCGCGCGTGGGTCGTAGTTCTTGTAGACGCGGTGACCGAAGCCCATCAGCTTGATTCCGGCTTCCCGATCCTTGACGGCGCGGATGAAGCGATTGACGCCTCCTCCGGAGGCGTGAATGTTCTCGAGCATCTCCAGCACAGCCTGGTTGGCTCCTCCGTGCAGTGGACCGAAGAGAGCATTCACACCGGCCGAGACGGATGCGAACAGATTGGCGTGCGATGACCCGACAAGTCGCACCGTTGACGTCGAGCAGTTCTGCTCGTGGTCAGCATGCAAAATGAGCAACTGATCGAGTGCGCGAGAAATGATGGGGTTCGCTTCGTATTGTTCCGCCGGCACACCGAACGTCATGCGCAGGAAGTTGTCTTCGAAACTGTAGGAGTTGTCCGGATACAAGAACGGTTGGCCTACGGACTTCTTATAGGCGTATGCCGCGATGGTCGGCAGTTTCGCCATCAAGCGAATGGTCGAAATGTGGACCTGTTCAGCATCGAACGGATCCAGTGAATCCTGATAGAAGGTGGACAGCGCCGATACCGCGGACGACAACACGGCCATCGGATGCGCGTCGCGGGGGAATCCGTCGAAGAATCGCCGAAGGTCCTCGTGCAGCATCGTGTGCTTGGTTATGGAGTCGGAGAACTCCGTCAACTGGGCCGCTGTCGGTAGTTCGCCGTAGATCAGCAGGTACGACGTCTCCAGGAAGTTTGACTCCTCGGCGAGCTGTTCGATCGGGTAACCCCGGTAGCGAAGGATGCCGGCTTCTCCGTCGATGAAGGTGATGGATGACGAACAGGACGCCGTATTGACGAAGCCGTGATCCAAGGTGACGTGATCGGTCTCCCGCAGCAACGCTGAGATGTCGAGGCCGGATTCCCCGACTGTCGACGGTACGACCGGAAGCGGCACCTCTCCGTTGGGGTGCTGAACCGAATAATCAGACACACAAACCTCCTGCGGACAGGCTACCCACGCGCACCACCGGCTCACAGTGGGGTGGCATAGACACTTCTGTGATCCGCCTCACGACGGCCACTCGTCAACCGAGGAGTCGAGACACCGCGGCATTCACCCGCTCATCGGTCACCGTGAGAGCGATTCGAACATGGTCGTTGTCACCGTAGAAGTCACCGGGAGTGACCAAGATCCCCCGTTCGGCAAACCAGCGTGTGGTCTCCCACGAGTCGCGACCCAACGTCGCCCACAAGTACAAACCCGCAACGCTGTGGTCGATCGAGAAGCCTGCAGATTCCAACGCTGGCCACAGATGGTCTCGTCGCGTTCGGTAGCGATCTCGCTGCACCTGCACATGTTCGTCATCGCTGTAGGCGGCAATGGCAGCTCGCTGAATCGGCCCCGGAACCATCATTCCAAGGTGCTTGCGAACCGACAGCAGGTCGTCGATGATGCGGCGGTCTCCAGCAACGAACCCGAAACGGTAACCCGCCATCGACGAACGCTTGGACAGCGAATGCACGGCAAGCACATGGGAGAGGTCGCCGCCATTGACGCGGGGATCCAGCACGGAGACCGGCTCTTGCTCCCACCCCAGTTCGAGGTAGCACTCGTCACTGACCACCACGATGTCTCGCTCCCGTGCCCACGCGACGATCTGCGAAAGCCGCTCCACCGAGAGCACCGCGCCGGTGGGGTTGCCGGGGCTGTTCAACCACACCATCGATGCGTCATCGACACTTTCCACGTCATCGGTGGCCACCACGCGCGCGCCGGCAACCGTGGCGCCGACGGCGTACGTCGGGTATGCCACCTGAGGAATGACAACGGTGTCGGAGGGGCCGATGTTCAAGCCGGTCGGCAGCCACGCGACCATCTCTTTCGAACCGATCGTGGGGAGAAAACCTGCATCGGTGGCTCCGGTACGGCGCGCCAACCATTGCGTGCAGGCGTCTCGCAACTCCGGCAGCCCAGCCGTCGTGGGGTAGCCCGGAGAATCCGACGCTTCGCCCAATGCGCGCTGGACGACGTCCGGTGTGGGATCGACCGGGGTGCCCACCGACAGGTCAACAACGCCGTCGGGATGTTCCCGAGCGCGATCGGCAAGCGGGGCGAGGGTGTCCCAGGGGAACTCCGGCAACCGGGACGTCATCCGGTCACCGCCGAATCAGGCGTCCTCTTTGGGTGGGACATTCGCGAGCAAAGGCGCGTCGAAGGACTGTCCACCGAGCTTGGCCGCCCCGCCCGGGGAACCCAAGTCCGAGAAGAATTCCGCGTTGGCCGCCGTGTAGTCCGACCACTCGTCGGGGACATCGTCTTCGTAGAAGATCGCCTCGACCGGGCATACCGGTTCGCACGCGCCACAGTCCACGCACTCATCAGGCTGGATGTAGAGCATCCGATCGCCCTCATAAATGCAATCGACAGGACATTCTTCGATACACGATTTGTCTTTGACATCCACACACGGGAATGCGATGACGTAGGTCACCTGAGGCCTCCGGTTCGAAACGTTGGTGTCCGGAACTCCCCGACACCTGGGCCAACGCTACACACCTCTCAGCGTGATCGCCGCTAAAGGGCCGACGGACGTTTCGCCCATTCCATCGATTTGGAGACAAGCCGTTCCTTGGCGATCCGGCCATGCTCTGCCGGGGGGCGCTGAGCCACCTAGGGTGACGTCCGTGAGGCTCTACGACACGCGTACGCGCACGGTCGAAACGATCACCCCGCAGCGCGAGCGTCACCTCACCCTGTATGCGTGCGGCCCCACGGTGTACCGCGACGCCCACGTGGGCAACATGCGGACGTTCCTGCTGTCGGACCTCATCGCCCGGCTCGCGGGACTGCACGGCTGGCAAACGACAGTGGTCCAAAACATCACAGACGTGGGACATATGGCCGACGACACCGGCCTCGGAGGTATCGACGAGGGCCAAGGGGATGGCGAGGACCGAATTCTGCGTCAGGCCGAGCATGAGGGCCGAGGAGCTCTCGCGGTTGCCCGCCACTACGAAGACGCCTTTCATCGGGACCTTGCCGCCCTCAACATCCACCCGGCCGACCATTACCCCCGCGCGAGCGAATCGATCGACGACATGATCACCTTGATCGCAACACTGGTCGATCGCGGACACGCGTACGTCGGTGGCGACGGTTCGGTCTTTTTCGACGCCCGCTCCGTCGCTGATTACGGCGCTCTCAGCGGCAATCGTCTCGACGACCTGCGGCCAGGACACAAATTCGACGCCGACATCGATTCCACCAAGCGCTTCCACGCCGACTGGGCCTTGTGGAAGAAGGCACCGGAAACACGGACGCAGTTGGTGTGGGACACACCCTGGGGAGTCGGTTTTCCCGGCTGGCACACCGAATGCAGTGCCATGAGCCTCAAACTGCTCGGCACGTCAATCGACGTACATACCGGCGGCATCGATCTGCGGTTTCCCCACCACGAGGACGAACGAGCGCAGAGCAATTCGGTGACGGGAACCGACGTCGTTCGCCACTGGGTGCACGCCGAACATCTGCTCTTCGACGGACGCAAGATGAGCAAGTCGGCCGGCAATGTCGTGCTCGTGGACCACGTCACCGATCGCGGCATGGACCCCCTCGCGCTGCGTCTCGCTTTCCTTCAGCATCGCTACCGACAGCAAATGAATCTGACCTGGGCGGTCATCGAGGGTGCGCAAACCACTCTTGATCGCTGGCGAAAGAGCGTGGCTGCGTGGGCGACCTCACCATCGGCACCCATCCCCGATCAGCTTCAGCAGGAGTTCCTGTCGGCCGCCGAAGACGACCTTGACACACCGCGCGCACTCCAGGTCTTACGAGCCGTAGAACGGGACAGCGATCTCACCGACGGCGCGCGCTTCGAATTCTTCGCCTGGGCGGATCGACTCCTCGGATTGGATCTCGTCCGCCGAGTGGGGCAGGCCACGGAAGCAGACCCCATACCCGACGACGTGCTCGCATTGGCTGCCGAGCGCCAGGAGGCGCGAACGCAACGTGATTTCGCGACCAGCGATCGCCTCCGAGACGAACTCGCCGCCCGCGGGTTCACCGTGACCGACACACCCGACGGGCAAGTTATTGATCGCACCGACGCCTAGTGCGCGTCAGCCGACGTCGATTTCCTCAGCCGGAACGTTCTCGAACGTCCCGTCATCGGTCTCCGGGGTGGCATCGTCATTGTTGCCTGCTGGCGCGTCCTCTGCAGGTGAATCTCCCGCCGGCGCGCCTGGCGGATTCTCCTCGTCCGTCGTCTCCTCGTCCTTGTCCTTCTTCTTCTTCGGCTTCTTTCCGCAGACGACCTTCGGTGCAGCGCGGTAGTAGGACCGGATCGTTTCCCGCTTCACTTCCTCGTCGCTTTGGTAGAAGACTCGATCCACGTCGATGGTGAAGCCTGGGATGCCCGATTGCGGGGAGCATCCGTCCTTCTTCTTGCGATAGATCGTCTTCGGTTTTCGGACGCTGTTGCGCTCGCCGAACTCAGCATCGATCTCGTCGTAGATCTTCGTTCCCCAAAAATCGACCGTCATCGACGAGTTGGTCATGTCCGTTGTGATCACCACCGGATACGGACTGTCGTTGCGGAACTGCATATCGAAGATTCCCCAGGCAACGGTTGCTTCCAGGCCCGGCTGGTAGCGGGAGATATACACCGAGTGGGCCCGGGTACTCACCCGTTCCATGCCCGCGAAGAAAGCTGCCGTCCACACCGCGGTCGTCGCAGCGGAGACGCCACCTCCCAGGGCCTCTTCGAAGACACCTCCGGGGCCGATGATGGTGCCCTCGGTGTATCCGTTCTCTTCGGTCCTTTCCAAGATGGTGTCATTCATCGAGAACGTGTCTCCCGGCATCAAGACGGTGCCGTTCACGTACTCCGCCGCTTGGCCGATGTTGGTCACCCGGTACGCCGCGTACCGGAAATCCTGCGTGAAACTCGACAGCTTTTCTTGAATATCCAAAGCCCGAGCGTCAGCGGTGGTGAATTTCGGTTGTCGCTGCCCCTCGGTCACGACAACTTCGCGCACTCCTCCGTCTGACACGTCTTGATCGAGAACCGTGAGGACCTTGGCCGCCAATTCATCGTCTTCCACCCCGCCACCGGCCCTGCTCGGGACGATGTTCAACTCTCCGTTCTTCTTAAGCTTGAAGCTGGCATCTCGCGGAACCTCGGAACCCTCGAGGTCGTCTTCGATCGACTCGTACAGCATCGGTCCGTCCAGGACCGGCTCGTAGTCATCCTGCACAACTACGAAGGTCAATGCATCACCGATCACTTCGGCCGGAATCTCCGCGACCGCTGATCCAGCGGCCACCTTGACCGGGCCGGAGACGGCCGCTAGGGCGAACGTGTTCGCAGCATCCGCGTTCGCCACCGTCACCGTCGGCTCTTCGATGATCACCGGTAAGTCCTGCTTTCCCCGAGGTTCCAAAATCGACGTCACGATCGCCGTTCGGGCCGCTTCTTCGTCGACGCGTCGTCCCTGCTGCCCCGGGGTGTACTCCACGGTTGTTCCCTCGACCGCGAGCGATGACTCAACGGGAAGGGTGGTGACGAGTCGATCGAACGCTCTCATCTGACGGTTGAGTTTGTCTTCTTCGACGACGATCACCGGCTCGACATCAACACCCTCACTGGCGAAGAAGCGCGAGAAGGGACTCAGGTTTCGAGTGACGAGCGGCTCCACGGTTTCCACCGCGTTGACCCACACTCCCGCCTGACGCGGCTTCACGATGATGACCTGGCCGTCGTTATCGAACTCGACTGGTTGCGCGGCCGGCTTGGCTACCTGTTGACGGACCTTCACGACAGCCTCGTCGCGCGTGAGCCCCCCGATATCGACGCCGTTGACCGTTGTATTCGCCGGGACGGTGGGCCCGCTACTGGCGACGAAGGCGGCTGCGCCTACTCCTATCGCCAGGATGGCCCCAACTGACACTCTGGCCAGGATCCAATGCTTTCGTGTGGGTCGCCACCGACGGCGATGCGACTCCGACACGGACCCCTCGTCTCCCGAGCTCATGGGTGGCCCCGAACAGGAAGCCAAGCGGCGGACACTGGGCCCGCGAACTGCCCTGATGGTAAGCACGCGGACCCCTGCATTCCAAACCGATCGGCCCGTCGTCTTCCCCGGGACTCCGGCCTCACCCGGCGGATCGGCATCGGCGAGAGCACCAATGAGCTCAGGCCGAGCACGGGGTGATGAGCAAAGGGCCTCAGACGCTGGGGGTTTCTTGCTCAGACGACGGGTTCGCGGAGTTCGGCGGGTCCAGCCAGTTGGATCGCAAGGGCCGAGCAGGCAAGGTTGCCGCGGCTGAACCGAGGATCGCACCACCAAGCAGGTACGCCCACTGCCGGGCACCACTACTAACCGCAATATCTCCACCGGCTGTTTCGCTGGCGAGAAAAATCGTCACGGTGATCCAGCCGGCCACAACGAGCCAGGCCGCCGCACGAGAGGACGACGCCAACGCGACGCCCCGAATTGACGCGATCAAGACCCCGAGAACGATGAGTACTCCCCACGGGATGACGAGGTACCGGTCAGAGAAGATCAGGATGGATCGATGCGCCTGAACGAAGGCACCGAGCAGACCGATCAGCAGACCGACTCCAAGCCCACCTAGCAGCGGCGCGGCCTTGCGGACAACTGCCACTAGCCAATCCCGGCGAAAAGGTCCGTCTCTCGACCCTCACGAGTTGCCGGCACCGGAGTACCTCGCACGAGGCGAAAGTACTCCGTACCCATCGCCTGCGATCCGAGGTTGTTGGACAGCGCGAAGAAACCTCCATCGACCGATACCTGCGTCTTGTGGGCCGCCAACGCCGACATCTTCGTATCGAGGAATTCGGTCGCATCGACGGCAGTCGTGATCAGCTCATCATCGCAGGCGAACGGCAGGTCATCGGGATCCATGGCGGCGAACTCGTTGTCGGAGTCGACCTCGCGCAGCGTCATGATTCCTTCTCGGATGACGCTGCGCGGGAACGCCGTCCAGTACACCTTCGACGCGCTCCACGCCGCCCCGAGATCCGGCCGGAACGACGGCGACTCCGCCAACGCCACGGCGTAATGCGTCACGCGGTGAGCCTGGATGTGATCGGGGTGCCCGTACCCTCCGAAATCGTCGTACGTCACGACAACCTGCGGCCGGACGTCACGAATCACCTGCACCAGATCGCACGCAGCGGCGAGAAGATCTGCCCGCCAAAAGCAGTCATCGCGATCGTTACTCGGCACACCCATCATCCCCGAGTCGCGGTACTTGCCCGCTCCACCAAGGAAACGATGATCACTCACGCCGAGGATCGCCATCGCGTCTGCTAACTCACCGATGCGATGCTCACCGAGAGCGTCGTCCTGGTCAGCCGCTAGGTGCTGCAGCTCAGGAACGAGCACTTCACCTTCTTCTCCGAGCGTGCACGTCACCAGCGTTACCTGCACACCCTCGGTCACGTACTTGGCCATGACCGCTCCCGTTCCGATCGTCTCGTCATCGGGATGCGCATGGACGAGAAGAAGTCGGCGGTTCGGCGTCGTCATACCGTCAGGCTACTTGCGCGGACGTGGCTCTTCACTCTCCCGTCGACTCGGGCACGATAGGGCGATGACCGGACCGGACGAGGGGGCGCGCGCCAACCGACTGTCCGATGACACCGTCTTGAGTTTCCCCCGACAACGGGCCGTGACTCGCGGATTTCGGCTGGGCGCCCCGAGAAGCATTCGGATCGGCCGGCGTCCAAGTGGACAGGCGCGCGTGTTCTTCATCCGAAGCCGTGATGGGCGCACAACAACCGGCGACCTGTGGGTCGCCGACCAGGGCGACGGGTGGCAGGAACGACTGCTCGTCGACGGTGCATCACTGGGAACCGACGGTGAACTGCCGGCCGCTGAACGCGCACGACGCGAGCGCCTAAGGGAAGTTACTGCCGGAATCACCACGTACTCGCTCGACCGAACCGGATCTACCGCCGCTTTCGCAGTGGACGGCACTCCCTACGTGGTGAACGTGGACGAGGAATCTGTTCACACCATCGCACACCCAGGCCCCGTGGTCGATCCGCAGATCAGCCCGGACGGGACACACGTGGCCTTCGTTCACGATCGCCGCGTGTGGTGCGCGACCGTCGCCAGCGACGACGCCTCGCCGCTGACACCGGTGGAAGACAAGCCCATCACCTGGGGGTTGGCCGATTTCATCGCCGCTGAGGAACTCGAACGACACCGCGGGATGTGGTGGATGCCCGATTCAACGCGACTCATCGTTGAGCGCGTCGATGAATCCGACGTTGAGACTCGATGGATCTTCGACCCCGCCCAACCTGAACGCGAACCTGTGCCGCACCGGTACCCGTCAGCGGGGACACCCAACGCAAGCATCTGCCTCCACCTCGTTGCGCTGGACGGAACCATCCAAGAAGCGTCGTGGGATACCGACACGTACTGCTACCTCGCTAGCGTCCACGTCGGTCCCGAACACTCTCCCGTAATCTCTGTCCTCGACCGCACGCAGCAGCGCCAACAAGTTCTCGCGTTGGTGGACGACGCTTGGGTGACCCGCACTGAGAACGAGCAGGATCCGTGGATCACGGTGATCCCCGGATCCCCCACCCTGGATCGATCGGGTTCACTGATCGAGGTTCTGGATCGACAGGGCAACTTCCGCGCCTGCAGGGACGGGGAGCCCTTCTCTCCCGAGGGTTGGAACGTGGATGCGATTCTCGACGTCGGAGTCGATCACATCGCCGTCATCGCCGCCGTGGCACCGGAAACCCGCGTGCTCGCGCGACTTGGATTCTCCGGTGACGTCGACGTCATCTCTGACCCCGAGAAGTGGTCCGTCGGAGTCACAGACGGCGACGTCAGCGTCGTTGCTTCCACGAATGCATCGTTGACCTCGTCCACAATGAGGATCATCGACTCCCGCGGCTTTGTTGACATTGCCTCGCACGCCGAGCTGCCCGTTGTCACCGCACGGCCGAACGTTCTTCGTGTCGGGGAGCGAGATCTCAGCGCAGCAGTTCTTCTCCCGGAGCATCACGAGCCCGGAGAACGTTGGCCAGTCATCTGCAGTCCCTACGGGGGGCCGCACGCCCAGCGTGTGATCGCCGCCGGCGGTGCTTATCTCACCGAGCAGTGGCTCGCCGACCAAGGGTTCGCCGTTGTTGTCATCGACGGCCGGGGGACTCCCGGACGTGGCCCCGATTGGGAGTACGCGGTGCGCCACGACCTCGCCGGCCCGGTGCTCGAGGATCAAGTGGACGCACTACTCGCCATCGCGAACTCCAACGACGCTCTCGACCTTTCCCGCGTCGGTATCCGAGGTTGGTCGTTCGGTGGCTATCTCGCAGCACTCGCAGTGCTCGATCGTCCCGATGTCTTCCACGCCGCGGTCGCCGGAGCCCCGGTAACGGACTGGCGGCTCTACGACACGGCCTACACCGAGCGATACCTGGGTGACCCCTCCATGAACGACTCCCCTTACGAGCGGACGTCGCTCCTGTCTCGCGCCGCGGCCCTCACTCGCCCCCTGCTGCTCATCCATGGCTTGGCAGACGACAACGTGCTCGCCGCGCACACGCTGCAACTCTCTCGAGCCCTACTCGAAGCGGGTCGGCCTCACAATGTCCTCCCCCTCAGCGGTGTCACACATATGACGCCGCAGGAGGTGGTCGCAGAGAATCTCTTGTGGACCGAAGTCGATTTCTTCAACAAGCATCTCGGTTGATCATCGCTACTTGCGTTTGCGCCCGGCCTTCACTCGCTCGGTAACGTCGAGCAAGACCTTCCGCATTCGCACCGCCGACGGGGTCACTTCCACGCATTCGTCTTCACGGCAGAACTCCAGTGCCTGCTCCAGTGACAACTCCCGGTGCGGAATCAGTGGCACCAGAACCTCGCCGGTGCTCGATCGCATGTTCGTGAGCTTCTTCTCCTTGGTCGGGTTCACATCCATGTCATCCGACCGGGCGTTCTCTCCGACGATCATCCCCTCATACACCTCGGTCCCGGGTCCGACAAACATCGTTCCGCGCTCCTGGAGGTTGGCGAGAGCAAAGCCCGTGGTGCTTCCGCTTCTATCGGCGACAAGTGACCCCGTCGGTCGGGTGCGGAGTTCGCCATGCCACGGCTCGTAGCGATCGAATACATGGTGCAGCAGTCCGGTGCCGCGGGTCTCCGTCAAGAATTCTGTGCGGAAACCGATCAACCCTCGAGCCGGCACCAGGTAGTCCATGCGGACCCAACCCGATCCGTGATTCACCATCTGCTCGAGGCGACCCTTGCGAAGCGCCATCAGTTGCGTCACCACCCCGAGGTAGTCCTCCGGAACATCCACGGTGAGCCGCTCGACCGGTTCGTGCATGGCGCCGTCGATTGTTCGCGTCACCACCTGGGGTTTCCCGACGGTGATTTCGAATCCTTCTCGACGCATCAACTCCACGAGGATCGCCAGTTGCAGCTCTCCTCGGCCCTGCACCTCCCATGTGTCCGGGCGCTCGGTCGGCAACACACGAATAGAGACATTGCCGATCGTTTCTGCTTCCAATCGGCTCTTGACCATGGGCGCGGTCAGCTTGGAGCCACCACTCCTGCCCGCCAGGGGCGACGTGTTGATGCCGATAGTCATCGAAATCGATGGCTCGTCCACCGTGATCACCGGGAGCTGCCGAGGATCATCGGGATCGGACAGTGTTTCACCGATGGTGATCTCCGGGATGCCTGCGACCGCAATGATGTCACCGGCGGACGCACTCTCCACGGGAACTCGCTCCAACGCCTCCGTCACGAGCAGTTCGACGACTTTGGCGCGATCGACACTTCCGTCCGATCGAATCCACGCGACCTGCTGACCCTTGCGAATGACGCCCTCGTGCACGCGACACAGAGCAAGCCGTCCGAGGTAGGGCGACGCATCGA
>WLWG01000593.1_pt1 | contig 36579 bp, 42 predicted proteins | sample 6712871 | NCBI WGS metagenome assembly WLWG01 (sample SAMN12718693, study PRJNA515312) | sponge metagenome | isolation source: marine sponge | host: Mycale hentscheli | place: New Zealand: South Island, Marlborough, Capsize Point | collected 2003-05-01
CGCTGCGCTAGTCTTTGTTATTTCAGCCGCTTTAGCATGGCCGATACGATCTCGCCACCTTTGCAGGCTAGCTGCTTTATCTTTTTCTTGAGTCGCCGACAAAATGCTAGTAACTGATGGTAAGGGCTGTCCTTGAAGAACATCTGTAATAGTATAATGTCTGCTACCCTTATGAATGGCGCGAGTAGAAGTCGGATAATCATATTTTTGTACATTTATTAAATCCATATTACTATCTCATTCGCCTAAAAACAATACTCCAATAGCGCGACCATTCTGGACTTCCCGGAACTAGTCTAACTTTTGGTTTGTTAGCCTTTTGGCTTTGTCTATACCTTTCTTCAGTAGAGCAATCTCTGCTTTCAACTGTCTGTTTTCCAGTCTTAATGACGTTATCATCGGCCATAGTACTTCTTTCCATTCATGCACTGAGTAATCCCAGTAATCAAAATATTCTTCCACTGTTCTCTCCAACTCCTTTATATATTTCTTATCTGTATCAACTATGTCCAAACTACCGACGTATTTGTATTTGTGTCCTGTAGTTTGTGGTAAGCTCATGTTTTTATTCTATCAATAAATAAGTCAATAGGCCAGTCAGTTTTATAGTCTCTAGGCGTATCGTGATGCAGTTTATGATTGCCGGCACCTATAATTAGTATGTTCCATATCCACCAAAACCGATCGGACTCTGAGTCGTGCCTTTCTAAATCAAAGTGAAAACAATTTATAGCTGTTTCTCCAAAATGTACTAAAGCTACAGGGAAAACAGATAATAATAAAAACCACTCCCAACCTAAGAAAAAGTACACTGCGCCATGGGTCAACCAAAACCACAACATGTGAGTCATATCAAAAAATCTAAATATAGGATCATCAAAACTTTTCTTTGCCATAAGATTAACTTTACTATCACTAATAGTAATAGACATAAACAAAGGCAGCGCTGCTCTTAGAACACCCAACACAGGATTATCTAAGTTAGGCGAATGTGGGTCTCTGTCTGTGTCAGTGTATCTGTGGTGTGTAAGATGAACTAAAGACCAATTGTTTGGGCTTGATTGTGTTGCCAACCCTCCAACATAACACAAAACTATCTTCCAAAAAGCATTAGTAGTGTAGGACTTGTGAGTAACTAAATGGTGATAACAAATATTAATACCAAACATTCCTAAGAATTGTACAATTGCCCAAGTAATAAGTAGTCTAGCATCTAAATTAAATATAAATGGCCACACATAATACAATAACAATGCTGTAGATCCTAAATACATAAAAGTAATATAGTAAGCAGGAAACCTTTGCAGCTTAGTCATGTGTTTATCTTTAGGAAACAAAGTTCTCATGTTTTTATCCAATCTATAAAATATTTTATCGGGTAGTCATTGGAATAATCACGTGGTCTTTCATGATGTTCTTTGTGATTGCCTTCGCCACCAATAACTATATTTATCCATTTACGATTTTTATGTACAAAGTCAATGTCGTAGTGAAACCAATTTACAAAAAATTGACTAATTAAACTGTAACCAATTGGAAAACAAAACGCCAGTAAGAACCAGTCAAAACCAAACAACAACCAAATCACGATCCCCGTTCCGTAAACCTGGATTGGTGCCCACTTGTGCAAGAACATAATAAACTTATTTGTCAGCAAATGCCTAACACCCACCAACAACTTAACGTCCGGCTGTGGTATGTTCATCCAGTATGGTAGAAACGTTCTGAGCCAGCCTACAAACCAGCTGTCCTCGGTCCACGGTGTATGTGGATCCATGTCTGTTCCAAGATGCCGGTGATGATGTAAGTGTGTTGCGACCCAGCCTACCGGCCCTGCAACTGTGCCATACACACCAAAGAAAGCTAAAAAGTTATACCAAAACTTTGACGTGCGAAATGCTTTATGAGTAAACAATCGATGGTAGCCAACATTTGTTCCTAATGTTCCTACCAGAACAGCTAATATGTATGTAATAATTAATCGTGGATCTAGGTTCCAGATGTATTGCCACACCCAACCCAATGTAAAAAATGTAATGAGAAGATACGTGATGGTAAGATAATGCCGATCATATTTTGTAGGAATAATTTCTGTCATTTATAAATACGAACCAGTTTACATACTTTCAACGAATCGTTCTTAATTGTAACTTCAGAACTTGTTTGTTTTTTCGTAGCGTGTTTAGCAATAGCTGTCCCTGCTATAGAACAAGTATCACCAAAAACAATGTATGTATCGTCCCCTGGTTTCGTACTTACAACACTTTCTCCTGGCAAAATGTCTATTTGTTCAAATGTCCATCCTGGATAGTGTTGCATCGGACATAACAATACAGTGTTGTCCTCCATAATTGTAATTTCAGCAGAAGTACAATATGGTTCATAGTGCAAAAGTCCTGCTCTCCATGCATCTGAACGATATTCTTGTACAGTCGTTGCTTCTAAAAAACCATCGCCGCTTGTAGGTATTTCTGGTAAATTAGTAAGCCCTGCGTTGTGTTGATTTAATAATTCTTTAAAAATATCTAAGTGTTCATTTTGAAACACAGATGTTTCGTCCCATTCATAACGAATTTTAAGACTTCCTTCTAACAAAAAATAATTCGTATTAGATTTTACTAAAAAATTATGATCTGGATGATAAGTTAATAAAAAATTACCTTCAGCATCCTTAGTGTATTCATCAACACTTTCACGTTTTATTTTTTGTTTAGCTTTAGTGTTTTGACTAATTGATATTTGAATTTTATTAGAAACATTAAGAACATTAAACTTAACTCCAAAAATCATATTTCCTCCACCTCTGTAGGATCTACTACGTCAGGAGCATTTGGTTTTAACCAATTTTGAATTTGTTCTTCTTCTTCTATTTTATATTTATCTTTTATAATCCAATCTCTAATTATATGGGTGTCCTCATCATAACCAAGTTCTGTAAACCATTTTTGCATAATTTTTTGTTCTTCCCCATTAACTTTATTTTGATAATCTTCATGATTTTCTCTTAAACAAAAAGTATAAACAGAAAGACTATTATTAGAAGGGGTCCAAGTTGTTTCTACTACTTTAGCTATTTGAGTTGTATTACTAGCTTTGTCTAAATAAACCACTTCATCAGGCATATATCTCGTTGTTTTTGTAAAATCTGATAGATCCATTAAAAAGCCTTAACATAAAGAGTTGCGTTCAACCAACTACCATTAGCAGGACTACCTGTTGAAGGCCCAACAAAAGGTGTAACTGGATTACCTGTAGCACTCCTAGAGCCACTAGTGTCTTCATTGGTACGATAAGCACCTATTGGAAGAATATCTGTTGCGTATGTACCTTTTTCAAAAGGAGCTGGATACCAACCAAAGGATGCTTGACCATAACCACAATTGTTTCCCATTGTAAAAGTTTGAGCAAGAGCACCCGATGTATTGTAGTGTAAAAAGGCCCTACTTCCCCATAAAGTTCTGCTAGTTGAATTGTCTTGATAATAACTACGTGTTTGTTCAAATTGAAATCTAAAAGTGCCTGTACTGTTAACATTCCATTCTGTTATACCCGACATACTAATTGAACCAACTTTCATAGTAGTGTCAACCATTGCTGGTAAACCAGTCTGTAAAGCATTGGAACATCCATAATTATCATTGGCTGCCTTACCTCCTGGATTATAGCTGCCCCCAGCTACTTTTAAATAATCAGACCCATTTTCAGCGCCATAAAAATCAGGAACCTCTATTTGACCTGTTGCTGACGTTGTTATATTAGAATTAACAGGAACCGCATAAGTATAAGAACTTCCTCTGTAATAAGTGCTCATAGTTACGTTTGAAGTAGGTCCCCCAAATTCTGCTCGGATACTATTAAAATCTAACTGGCCGCTGCTGGGAAGTGTCATATTAAATTAAACTCCATTGGTTTTGGTTCATGGTTCTCTCCTGGAAAACCATCTATAACATAATTACTCCAATGTTCGTGTTTTTCATATATCTTAGGAACGTATTCCCAAGAAGAAAACATCAATGAAACACGGTAATTAGCTATGTCTGAATTACTTACACTATTTGTAGCATGGTATAAAGGTTTGTCAAAGAGAACTAAATTATTTTCTCTTGGCTTTATTATAAGCATTTCTGTGCCTTCTAAAGGCACAAAAGAATCATCTAATATTTCTCTTCCTTGTATAAAAGTACTGTAAGGAAGGATAATCAGCTCTCCCCCTTCCATTTTAGGATGAATGTTAAGGTATAAAATATGCGTATTTAAAGGAAATTCGTTTTTCATTTCTGGATCTGGTGTGCCAAATTTATAAGCATCCATTTTTGCTTGTAGTTCATTTCCATCTACATGAAATAAAGTTGAACCCAATGTATTTCTAACCCAATACTCTACATGATTATCTCTACCTATTAAATGTCTAATTATTTCTTCTATATAATTAGAAGATTCTTCAGTTTTTCTACAAAAGTTATAAGTAGGTATTTCATTTACATGTTTTGTGCATAACTCTCTTAAATCTCTAAATCTTTCTGGGTCTAAAACATTTTTAGAATATTTTATATGATCCATTATACCAGCCTCGCTTCTTTGAAATAAACTATACCCTCATCAAAATCAAAGCTGTGTGGGTTTCTTAGAAGTTCGTCCGGAGTAACCGCACCCATTCTTGCCCAGTTAGTATGGCCGTATAATTTTTTACAAAGGCGATCCACGGTGCACGCTGGTAGGTCCACTACCAATGCGTCCTCAGTAGATTCCGGTATCCACTCTATTTCAAATTCTTCTACTTCCATAACTATTTCGCTTCTCTCCAACCTGGAAAATCACCAGCATCAAACTCATCTCTCATATCCTCTGCTCGTTGTTCTATTTGTTCTTTTTCTTTTTGAGACCAACCTTTCCAAGAAAAATAACCAGTTGTAAAAAGTTCTTGAGCAGCTTCTTCCATTTCACCGCTCTTATCTAAATCTTCGTCTTCTCGCCATGGCATAAGTTTACTCCTTCAGTTGTGATGCGTAAGGATCTGTTGACAACTCACGTTGTCTTTTTTCTGGTCGCTTACCCATAATTATATCTTCCATATTTTTGTGTAGATAATTTGCCATTTGACCAATAACATTATCTTGAGAAAGTGTGTCAACTAAATCTTTCAACGACTCACCATGTTGTAAACATCTAGATATAAGCTTGCCGCTTGCTCGTAGTTCTCTATCTAAATATGAGTCTGTAGGTTTTAACTTAACCCAAAAACCCATAGGTGTTAGTCCGGTGTCGTTTGCTGTATAATCTAATATACCAACAACTCTTCGACCATCTATCGGCAGAGTAAAAGTAGCACTCATCATCCTATTCGGAATCTCTATTCTCATAATTTTATCGTCCTGTAATGTCATCTCCGTGTTCCTCGATAAATTGGTATAAACTAATATTAGTCTCCTTCACCTGTACTATCTCGTGCCACATTGTTTCTATTGTACTTTCTAATTTAACAATATATCTAGAATTTACAATAATAACTATTAAACAAATAAATATTGTAAAGCCAGACAACAAAAAATTAGTGTACGCTTTTATTTCCGTAAGTATTTTCTTCTTCATTGTTGATTAAGTCCTCCAGTTTTTGTTCCCACATTCTTTTCCATTCGGGGTCTTTTGCTCTTTCAGCAGCTTTTCGTAGGGAAGATACCCTAACTAAAAATATTACGTATTCATCATCGTTATCCATCCGTATTCATCCTCCGGGTCTAGTGGTCCCATTATTTACCTACCTCTGGTAAAGTTTCTCTTGACCATTTTGTTTTAGATTCAATCCCACCTTCGACGTTAGTCCTTGTTTGATCTACTGGTAGCATTACATAACCGTTGTGAGTTGTTACTTTCATCCCTAAATGCATAAATTCTTCTTCACACATAGGACAATCCATTTCAACTTCTTGAACTCTTATAAAGCTGTTGCCATCACAACGAGGACAAATAGTCCTAACGAGATCTGCCATTTTTCTTTTTTATTTTTTGTTTAAGTAGAAAATCAATTAATGTTTGAATACTAACAGGAACTTCAAATTTGGTTTTAGCCAATGATTCCAATTGTTTATGTGTATCTCGAGACACTGAAATTGATTTATAATTAGGGTTTGCCGCCATGGTTCTTTCTCCTTGTTATACTATATTATATGATAATATATATCAAATATAATATTTGACAATATTATATTTTAATTTATTTTATAGATATCTTCATCACCTTCATGTGTCGGGTGTTATTTCTTTTCCTTTTTAGCATCCGACACTACTTAATCTCTCCCCAGCTTGGTCCTTTTTCATAGTCTACTTTATTTGGTACTAATAGCTCTGCGGAAGCTTCCATAACTTCAATTATTTTTTTAGCTTGCTCAGCTGATTCAACTGAAACATCAAGTTCGTCATGCACCTGTATGTGAGGCACAACTCCTTCTTTATATAAATTTACCATAGATCTTTTAGTCATGTCTGCAGCTGATCCTTGTATTAATTTATTTAATGCCTTATATGTGAAAGCTCTTTTTAAAAACTCACCATATTCTTTTCTAGCCTGTTCAAGAGGTAATGGAGTAGAAACCCCAAACTTATCAGGTTGCCATAAATCAAAATGACATGCCCTTCCCTCTAATGTTCTTATCTTTCCTGCGTCTTCTGCTTGCCGCGTTACGCGTTCCGATATCATTTTAACAAAGGGAGCATTTCTGTGATACTCTTTTAATAAGTCCTCTGCTTCTTCTTTCATTAATCCTAGTTCTGACATTAATTTGTTTTTACCCATGCCATACATAATACCAAGATTAATAGTCTTGGCTTGTTTACGTTCTATGCCGGCCATGTCTGCAATCATCTGATGGAAATCAGCTTTACCTTCGTTGTATGCTTCAACGATTGTACTAGCGCCTTCCATGTTCATTTTATGTGCATAGTGTACTAATATTCTAGGTTCTTGTTGTGAGTAATCAAAACAACCCCAGGTACAATCATCTTCGGGAATAAATATTGAACGCAACATAGGACCAAGTATTTTATGTCGTGCCGGAATCTGTTGTAAATTAGGATTAGAATAACTAAACCTACCTGTTACTGTTCCACCATCGTCACTACGTATTTGATTTATATCAGCATGTATGCGTCCGTTATGTTCGTGTTTTAAGATAGTCTCTATAAATGTAGAGTTCATTTTATCTAGCTCTCTACAATGAACTAATTTTCTTGCAAATTCATCCGGGTGAGTAGCTAAAAAATTTTTAGTAAAACTTGGAGCCCCTTTTTCTGTTCTGTCAAAAGAAATATTAAGAGTTTCAAAAGCTTCAGCAATAGATGCTGCCGACCAAATCTCTACGTCTTTACCACAAAGTTTTTTTAACTCCGACCTGGTTATTTTCTCTTCCGACTTTAAATGTTTTCTAGTTGCAGCTGCCTTTTCAAGATCTACTCTAACTCCTTTAAATTTCATATCAACTAAACAAGGAAATAAATCAATCTCTAAATTAAAAACTTGCCATAACTCTTCTTTGTCTAATTCTTTTTTTAATGAATGCCAAAGTTTTAAAGTTGCTTCAGCATCTTGTTCAGCATACTTACCTACAAATGGTGCAGGCAATCTCCACATCTCTGACTTAGGATTAACTCCCCAATTTTTTGCTGCTTCTCTTAATAAAGATTCATCTTTTCTAACGCCCGCGTATTCTCTTGCAACAGAATCTAAAGTATAACTTCTTCTGTTTTCATTTATTAGTGATGCTGCAATCATAGTATCTATGATACGACCATTAATTTTTAAACCCATAGAACGTATCCAAGACACATCATACATTGCATTGTGAAATATTTTATCTGCAGGTAAATCTAAAATAGTTTGAAACCATTTTAATACTGTCTTCTTTCCTAAACATCCTCTCTTGTCTTCGTGTGCAAAAGGTAAATAACCTTTCCAGCCATCAACAGCAACTGCAATACCAATCACTTCGCCATCACCACGTATAGCTCCAGAGCCCATTGTCATTAAATTTGGATCTCGTGTTTCTAAATCGATTGCTATTTCTTTAGCTGAAGATAAGTCTAAGCCTAATAGAACTGGAGGAACCCAATCCGTAATAGGTTGAAACATTGGTACCTGTAAGGGCTTCACTTATACTCTTCCTTTAATTTATTTAAAAACCAAATAGCTTTATCTAAATCTTCCAATGGTTTACCTTTATGTTCGTGCCTCCAAATATATTTTATAGCTGAACCTTGAAGATAATATTTAAAACCATCTCCTTGACACGACTTGATAGCATCAATGCAACCGATACCACCTTTGTTATAGTGTGATGGAAAGTTTACGGGATCGTGTTTTTTAGACATACGTGCATTCTCCTGTGTCTACGTTTACATTTAAAATATTTACACCAAGATTTTTTTGTATTGGTGTTAATGATCTGTTTATTTTATAGCCGTCGCGCTTCCTTCTACATTCTGATTTCACGTCGATGAGTATAACCTCATATTCTTTTATTGCAACTAAATCAACAGCTCCTTGTTGAGACATGTTTCTACACACCAAATATCCTTGATCCCACAACCACATTGCAGCAATATATTCTGCTTTGTCTCCTTTGATGTGTTGATGAAATCTCATATTTCATATCCTCTTTCATAATTTTTTGGTTCCAGGATATGTAAGTTTTCTCTTGCTCTAGTAGTGCCAACATAAAAAAGCCTGTGTAGTTCGTCAGGATTTCTGTCGTGCTGTTCCTTAGCTGTTTTTGATATGTCTTGAAATAATAATACATTATCACACTCACCTCCCTTTGCCCCGTGTATTGTTGACATACTTATTCGTGGAGTCTTTGTAATCTTTTCATTGTTTGCTAGCATGCTTCTTATATAGTTTTCTGTATAACCATCTAACTTTTTAAAAGCTTCATACCAAACTTTATCAGTTAATAATCCGTGATCCGCGGTGCACGTTTTGTGATTATAGTACGAATCTTCTTTCAAAGTTTTTCCTGTCTTATATCCATGAGCCACATTCTCTCCTAAGTAGCTGTAGACATCTTTTATATCCTTAGAGTTTAAAGTAGTTTCACCTAGTCTAAACTTTTCCCAATCTTGAATTGATTTTAATAGTTTTAAAGGTAAAGAGTTTCTACCTTTCTTAGCATAGTACCATCCCCTTTGTTTACAAAGTTCTTCAGCATCTTCCAGGATATAATTAATACTAGCTAATACTAACCAGTTTCCTTTTGACATATCTATTTGTTCAATATTAGAATAACGTTCACTGCTGCCAGTTATTTTAGTTTTTACACCCTTCTTATATTCTCTTTCAAAACAAGGCTCATACTGTTTTTCATATCTATGCTCTACTCTATCTATTATTGTTTGTGCTATTTCATGAATTACTGGTGGTACTCGATATGATTTACTTAAAACACGGATATTGTCGACTTGGTCGTCCAGCCCGAGGAAATGATCCACATCGGCTCCTGCCCATTTGAATATAGCCTGATCATCATCGCCTGCGACGTGAGTATTAGTAGATCTTTCCCAGAGATTTTGCACCAACTTCCATTGGAGTGGAGATAAATCTTGGGCCTCATCGATGAACAAGACAGTAAATCTTGGAGCCAAATCCGACTCCACAAACCTCTGTAACATATCTCCATAATCTAATAACCCCGTTTCTTTCTTATATCTTTTTAGTTCTCTATCTATAAGATAAAGCTTATCTCTTTCTATGTCTACATAATGTGTATTGCGATCATATAAGTCTAGCAAAGGTATGTCCATTGCTCTAGCTTTGTCTATCAATCTTAGGTATTCATTGTCGGTAGTAAATGTTCCGTCTTCTTCATTATTATAAGTAGATTTTAAATGTAAAGGTATGCCACAGTTTTTTCCAAAATCATTATAGTTTTCTTTTTGCATCACCTGTGATTTTTTTAGTCTAAGCTGATTGAATGCCAATGAATGTAAAGTCCTAAAATAAGGAAAGTCTTCTTCAGTATACATTGAAAACTTTTCCATAGCTCTGCTTTTAGCTTCAGTAGCTGCCTTCTTTGTAAAAGAAAAATAACCTATGTCTCTAGGATCAACGCCTTCGTCTAAATGTTTTTTAACTATATTTAAAAGCTCAGTTGTTTTACCTGTACCTGGAGGACCTAAGATTAATTCTTTCATTAGAAAGGTACCTCTTCTTCGTATGACTTTTGAGAAACATCTGACTCATATCTCTTCATAGCTTTTATTTTTACAAGACGAGGAGTTTGGTTTTTAATCTTTAATCTGACCTCTTCTACAAATATATCTTTTAATTGTTTTAATAAATTACCTGTTTTAGTTTTATCCATCTCCCAGTTATTACGTTTGGCAAATGCAAAAAAATCATCCATCTTAAATAATGTTATCTTCTTATCATCATCGGTCCACGCTGCTTTATTCAATATGTCTTCCTTAGTTCTTGCTTGTGCTCTATGCACTGTAAAGTCATACAATAAATTTTCTAACTGTTCGTTGCTATTTAATGATTCTAACGGCTCTATCTCTTCTAAGTTTAACATAAGTTGTTTTAGATAAATCTCTCTCCAATCTTTTGCTTTTGGTATAGGAGATATAATATTAGCTTGGTCCAATAAAGCCAGTGCAAATAAATTAGCATTGTGTAACTGTTCTGTTTTTAATTCTATTCTTTTGCCATCTACATTTAAAAACCATTGCGGTGGGTTAGATGCTATCTTACTTAATGTATCCATCTCCGGCATCTGCTCTTCCTCGAACCCAACACCAAATCTTTTAGTTCTACATTTAGCAGCGTTACATACTCCACAAATAGGTTGGTCCTTACATCTATATTTATCATAACCCCTTTTATTAACTGATACTAAAAGTGCCTGTACTTCTTTATAGTTTAATGGTGGATTCATCCACTTAGTATTGTCCTCCATAACTTTGTCTTCCCAGTTATCCGGGTTAGCCTGCTTATGATATACAGCTACATTAAATAATGCATTATTACGTGAGCCTTCACCAAAACCTTCGTCTGCTAATTTATTTAAACATGGTGGCCCATCTTTAAATGCTTCTTCTTTTACAACCTTGCCTTTTACTACAATAGATTCTATTTGTGCTTTAGTCTGTACTGAGTCGTCATAGATTTTATAAAACTCTTCTAAGCTAGCTTCTTCTCCGTTTTCTAAAAATGTATATCTAAAACCTAATGTGTCTCCATGATAAGGTAAATTTAAAAAGTTTCCTGTATCTCCACGCTCCACGAGTATCTCTGTCTGTTTAGGAAATATCTCACTACCGCCAAAGCCTAGCGCCTCTGACATCATTTTTAATTTTGATTGCATCAGTGATGCTGGAATAAACTCTTTCGCAAATAAAAATAAATGTGCGCCGCCAGACTTTGATCTAAATGTTACTAATGGAAACTTTGCTTTCTTTACATCGTCAATTATTTTTTGATGACTTAAATTATATTCATCAACATCAATACATCCCCATCTACACATGTTGTCTTCATTAATAGGTATTACCCCTAGTGCAGGCTCTTTACCTTCAATGTGTTCTTTCCATAACTGGTCAGGAATTGATTCTCTTTTAATAAATGCTTTACCAACTGCTTTACCTTTGTCTGTAGTTTCGCCTGATAATATTAATTGTCCATAAGCACTATTATTGCCTTCAAATATATCCTTAAATTTTTGCATACTCTCTTTGATACTCTCTAATTTTATCTTTATTTTTCTCTCTATACTCACGATAGTATTCGCGAGCCTTTCTTCGTTTATATTCTTTTCCCTCCGGACTGTCTAGAATTAAATTAATTCGCTCTTTCAGCCGTTTATTTTCATTACGTAAAACGTCCATCGTTTTTTTACGATAGTAACGCATTTGATATAACGATTCTCTGCTTCTTTTCATACTAGAAATATGTTCCGGGCAGGGGGAGTTGCCCGGAACATCATGGTTAATTAAAACGGTACTTCGTCGTCTGACTTAGTACTGTCATTACCATGTTTTGCTTTGACGTCTCCCTTAGACACACTCTCAGCAAAACTTTTTGCGGACTCATACAAAGATTTTTCTTGTACTGGTCCAACCTTTTCAACACTCCAACCAAACCAAGTTCCCTTGTCATTTGATTGCTCTACTGTTTTAAGGTTATACACGTGACTGTAAGCCGCCGGTGTGAACAGACCATTCTTTCCTTTGATCTTTAACGTGTTCATCATAGTGTTCCAGTTCTTCGCAACTTTTAACTGCGTAGATTTCATGGTTACTAGTGCGGCTTGCATATCTTCAGTCAATACAAAATACGATGCAGTGTTTTCAAGATAGTTACCATTAGATAATCTATCTTTGTAATTTGCATCACGTTTAGCTTGATTGATGATATCACTTGTTGACGGATGTATAGCTACAGGAGCACTTGTACCTGTTCCTCTATCCGACCATTCAACATACTCACGTTTGTAATAACATGGAATTATGTTGAGTCCCTTCTCACCATCATACACTTGCTTAGTCACGGTATTGAATATCATACCTGCTTCAGCGCCTTCTATGTACTTGGCGTCCCGTTTATTTATCTCGGGTGATAGTTGTCCTAATACTCTTAGGAAAGGTAAAGCAAAATCTTCTGCTCCCATTTCTCCTATAGCTGTATTAGCGTCTTCTTCAAACATGCTTGCTAAAGCAATGTCTGTCTTCTTTTTTTCTGCTACTTGGTTCATGATTATATTCTCCTTGTTAATGATTCATGATTCACGATTTCCGGCCTATTTTAGTTTGATCTTTCACAAACGTGTGAAAGAATTCGGAAGGCATGTCGAGGCCGGCCTCGACACGCTCCCTGTAGAGAGCCTTCAATGTCATGGGCTCAACTTTTTGTTTTTGTTGAGGCTCATAACCTTCTTGCTCTGCAAGGCTAAGCATTTGCTCTGCCTTGTTATCTTCGCCTTTACCGAATGTAACAGCAACCTCATTTTTAATAAGATCACCGAGTCCATTCTCCCGAAGCCATTTGTACGCTAATTCCATGGAGTCTTTTTTTACAGTACAACTGTAAGTTTTTTTAACTTCGACTCCACTACCATCAGCAAGTTTCAAAGATGATAGCCCTTGCTCTGCAAGTAATTCTGGTATCACCTCTGATGAAATTTTATCTGCGGTTTGTTTTATATCTTTTATTGTAGCCTCTAGTCTTTCAATCTCTTCTTCATGGGCCTGTAACTCTTGACAATGCATAGCCAAAGTTTTTATATCTGATTTTTCTATTAAATTTTGTTGATCTTGTTCTAGATCATCTAACGTAAGTGTGCTCACTCTATTTCTCCTTTATTATATAAGTCTATCATTAAGGGATAATATCTTCTCTCTTGTCTATCCCATTTCAAGAGATTAAATTGTCCTTGCGTAATGTCACTAACAATAGCAGTAGACAATCCAATAATTGAAGGATCACCAGTACATAAAATATAATCGTCTGGCTTAAAGTCCTGTAAATTCTTTTTCATCTTTCTTATAAAAGGTGCAGTGCTGTAAAGCATGTTGTCTGTTGAAGGTAAACAAATTACTAAGTATCCAAAATCTGACGCACTTAAAATATTTATTTGTGGTGCCGGATGTTGTAATACATAAACAAAAGTTTCCTTAGGATTCTCCTTGTAGAATGCCAAAAACTCTGCGAGTGAACGTGGTTTATATAGTTCAAAAATTCTGTGTTTCATTTTTATTATACTTTCTTGTTGACAATAAGATAATCATATATACATTAATGTCAAGAAAGAATAATAAATTATTTTATGATAGATACATATAGGTATAAAACTAAACCTTATGCCCATCAATTAACGGCTTTAAAAAAGTCGTGGGCGCAGAAAAACTACGCTTTATTCATGGAAATGGGTACCGGCAAATCTAAAGTACTTGTGGATAACATTGCTATGTTATATGACAATGGCGCGATCCGCGGTGCACTAATAGTGGCACCTAAAGGTGTTTACAAGAACTGGGACCAAATAGAATTTCCTGTACATCTACCAGACCATGTCGAACACACAAAAGTATTGTGGGAAGCAAACATAACTAAGAAAAAACAGACTGAGTTAGATACATTATTTGATGGTAAAGAAGAACTTAAGATACTGATAATGAACGTAGAAGCTTTTTCTACGTCGAAAGGTCTGGACTTTGCTCACAGTTTCCTTAACATCTTTCTTGGAAGAGCTTTAATAGGAATTGACGAATCTACGACGATCAAGAGTCCGACAGCAAAGCGAACAAAAAATATTTTAACCATTGGGGAACTCGCGAAGTACCGTAGAATATTGACAGGCTCTCCCGTAACCAAGTCTCCGCTTGACTTATATAGTCAATGTGAATTCCTGGACCCTTGGCTATTAGGTCATCAATCTTATTACAGTTTTCGTGCACGTTACGCAAATATGGTCAAGAGAAATTTTGGCGGCCGTTCAGTGCAATTAGTTACTAGTTATAGAAGACTAGATGAACTTGGAGATAAGCTAGATGATTTTTCTTATCGTGTGCTAAAAGAAGATTGTTTAGATCTACCAGAAAAAGTATTTACTAAACGTATTGTAGAATTATCTAAAGAGCAAAAAGAAATATACGCACAACTAAAAGAAACAGCATTGGCTTTTACAGAAGATGGCAAAGTTATGTCAACAGTAAATGTTATGACACAGTTGATGCGGTTGCATCAAGTAACTTGTGGCACATTTAAAGCTGACGATGGTACAGTAAAACATCTTCCTAACAATCGAATACAGGCTTTGATGGACTGTCTTGAAGAAACTGACGGCAAGGTCATAATATGGGCAACTTACCGTGAGGACATTAAAAAAATAGTTGAATCTTTAAAAAAAGCTTACGGAGAAGCCTCTACAGTCGAATATCACGGTGGGGTGGATGCTACCCTTCGCCAGGAGCACATTGCTCAGTTTCAGCAAGAAAAGGGCCCTACACGCTATTTCGTAGGAAATGCACAAACTGGAGGGTACGGAATTACCCTTACAGCTGCAAATACAGTAATTTACTTTTCTAACTCATATGACCTAGAAAAAAGACTACAATCAGAAGATAGAGCTCACCGCATCGGCCAGACTGGCAGTGTATTGTACATAGATTTAATTGCAGAAAAGACTATAGATGAACGTATTGTAAAAGCATTAAGGACAAAGGTAAATATAGCAAATGAAATTATGGGCGAAGATCTTAAGAACTGGATCTAAAACAGAATTGGAACGTACGACGTTCTTCCTTCTACTTTTTCTGCCTTCAATGTTTGTTTTCTTGATCTTGACATTGATGCTGAGCAATGAACCCAACCTGAATTGGGATCAACACCATCATAGAATTCTAGTATCAGTTGATCAAAGTCACAGTTTTTACTAATCCACGACGCAAGTTCTTTGTTGTCAACTTCATGAATCTCGAAGTCTGCTGCCTCACCCTTGGCATGTTGTGACTTAGCCGAAGACCCGATAGCCTCGCACAACTCTGGGCTACGATAGCCTGAGGATATCATGACTGGTTTACCAAAATGCTCGCGCACTGGTTGTAAGACAGTCTTCGCTAGGTGAATAAGATTCTCAATCTCCGCGGTCCCCGGTTCATTATTAATATTCTTACGTACCGCTGTTTGAGATTTAGTTAGCTCTGCTAATGTAAAGTTGTTTGATAAATTCATTATGCTATGTCCTCGTCTAGTAATGACATAATGCCTGAAGCATCACCTAAATTAATTTTAAAATCTGAACCCTCTCCTGGTCCAGAACCAAAATAAGAAGCACCTGTTCTTAATGCATTATATATTCCTTTATCTTTTACTCTATTAAATAAATCAGAAGCAATCTCTCCAAAACCAGCATCTTTATTTACTGCGTATTCACTACCACTTAAAGGATCATTTACATTAAAATCATATTTATCTGTTAAAATTAAATCCCCCGCATCGTCAACTTCAAAGTTGCCTCTACCCACTAAAGTTTTAAGATTGTATCTTGGGTCTGTAATATTTTCCATAAAAGGTCTATTAAAAGAATCAATACCATAGTCTTCATAGTCTATATAATCTCTTCCGTCTGCTGCAGCATTAGATATTATTTCTCTAAAAAGATCTTTATCCGAAGCCGATAGATCGTCTTCTGTAAAATCTTCTTTACCTCCGGCCATATCATAAACAAACTGTCTCATGTTTGCAGGTATTAAATTCTTTAAATCTTCTATTGGATTTATATTTTTAGGTTCAACTTCTTTTTTTTCTGTTTTCTTTTTTTCTGTTTTCTTTTCTACTTTAGGTTTTTTTACAGGTTTAATATCTGTTTTCTTTTCTACATTATTCTTTGCTGTCTTTGCTTTATCGTCGGCTCTATTAGTAGAATACTTTTTACCTTTGTAGGTAAATACGCCACCAGGACCTTGTTCGCTTCTAGCTTTTGCAAATGCTTCAGAAAATGTCATTAGTATCCTCGGCCCGGTGTAAACATTCCTTGACTACCTAAAGAGTTAGGTAATGAACTTGATGTATCTTCCGTCATTGGTGCTTCTGGTGGAGGTGGTGGTGTTATTTGATTACTACCACCCATTGATTGGTTTACAGCTTGATTCTGTAAACCAATAAAAGGATTACTTGGTGATTCGTTTAACGTGCTCAGCTGTGGTTTAGTTTTTGTCGCAAGGTTTTTTAATATACCTGGATCAAAAAGGCCAAGAGTACCCAAATCAGGTAGACTAGGTTGATTACTTTGCGGCATGTATTGTTTAAACAACCCTTCAATACCCTGTAATAAATCATCTTGGTTGTATTGCCCTGTTATTTTTTGTGGATTAGGGAAACCAGGAAACTGAGGACCAGGAAATTCAGGTTTAGGACTAAGTGGTGGCGTCGGCATAGATGGCAATGGCCGCGTTATAGGTTCACCAGGCGCAGGTGGATTAAACCCAGCAATAGGATTAAGTGTAATTGGATTTGCACCTATTAAATCTTGTATAGCTCCTGGGTCTCGCGGCATTCCAGCTCCTCCCGGAACGTATGGTGTTGGAGTACCAAATCCCATTTTGTCATAAGCTTCTCCATATAAATCCATTTTATCCATGTACTCTTGTGATCTTTTAACTTTAGAAGGCATTTGACTTAACATAGTTTCATATCTACTTTTTAAGAAGTCGTTAAAGTTACCCATTTGACCCATTGCACCTGGGCCCATGGATCCAAACAAAGGATTCATTAAACTTATTGTAGGTTGTATTGGAGAAACGTTAGTGTAAGCATCTCTATCAAACATCTCTGATTGATAGTAGTCATTCATAATTGAACCGTACTCACTGTCCCCTGTGTAGGTAGGTATAAAATTAGGATCAGGTTTAGTGTTAACTAACTGACCTCCAAAAATTCCTGAATTAAGTCCTGGTGGTAAAGCCATTATTTAACCATCCCTAATAACGTTTCTATAAATATTAATCCTACAGCCCCCACCGTAGTTAAAACAACCCAATAGATTTTATCTATCTTACCGCCCAATTTCTCTACGTCTCTATGTACATGTGACACATCATTTTTTAAATTATCTACTTCTCGTTTCACTCCGGTTATATGCCCCTGTATTGAAATTATATGTTCGCGTTCTGTTTGTGGTTCCATTTCCATAATTAGCTCCCAAATATCGTATCGTTCGGACCAAAAACTTGTTGGCCTTTTTGCATGGTTCTGTTTAGTCCTAGACTGGAAGTACCCCCAGTAAGTGAATTTATACCAGTATTCAATCCAGGTAAACTAGTTTGTGTAGTATTTAATGAAGGTAAGCCTACAGTAGAAGCACTAAATGGATTTTCTATATCTGGTAAAGCATCATCAAATAATTTAAGTTTATTGTATTGTCTAGCTATTCTATTAATTGTTGCTTTGGCTGCGCTATACGGATCGCCTTGACCTATTTCTCTAGCATTATCTCTAAATGCTTTTTGAATGTTTTCTGATGGTATAAAGGGTTTAAAATCTCCACCAATAATAGCTCTAAGTTGAGCGTTAGATACTCTGTCTTTAAACTCATTTTGTAATGGTTTATTGCCAGCACCAAGTATTAATGCTCCATAATAATCTTGTGACATTTCTTTTTGTACTTTGTATAAAGCTTCGTTAGCAATTTTATATCTATCAACAATTTGTTCCGGGGTTACCGGTCCACCTTTAAGTAAGGGTGAAGTAAACTCACGACGAGCATTATTAATACCAGTTCTAAAACCAGCAATCTTAAATTTCATAGCTGCAACAGGATCAATGTCCACTGCACGTAATCCGGCAAAACCTAATGCTTCGTCTTTTAGTTCAAAAGTTCTGCCATATTCATCAGGGTTTTTTGTTATAGATTGAAATAGTCTTTGTCCTTGTTTAATTGAACCTGGATACTGCGCTTCTGCCATATGTTTAGCTGCTTCAAACACACGATCACCGAACGGTGTTTGATCTGTATATAGCCTTCTACCATCTTTAGTACGACCACCTCTTAAGAACACATCACCAATAGCTTGTGTCCAAATAGATTCACTAATAAAAGGTGAACCCAGTTCTGAAGTTGCCTCTACTGTTCCTTGTATAACATCTTCCATAATAGTATCATTATCAGTTCTACCGTCCGCAATTGCATTCATAACAGTTTTAAAAGGTCTAATCATTGTGTCGTATGCATTAGCGTGAGAGAAATCAATGTATTTTATTTTACCGTCTTCACCTTTAATTGGTATTAGTGTTGAGTTTTTAGACCAGTCAGGAACAAATCTTCTTAGTGCGTCCATCTCAATGCCACTTACATTGTAGGCTGCTTTAAAAGCTTCTACAGTTGCGTAAGGTATTGCTACCGCTGTTGCACCAAACCCGGCTAAACGTTGCATACCTATTGATCTAAATGGTTTAGCTCCTGTAACAGGATCTACATAGTTAAATTCTTTTAAACCTTTACCCATAATGTTTACACTAGTACGCATAATTTCTGCAGGGAAAGACACAAAGTTACCAAACGGAGCTCTTCTTAAATCTTTTATAAACTTAGAAACATAATCATAGTTAGGTACATTATTACGTACAATGTTTGCAGCCGCTTCATCTAAGTATTCGTCTGCATTAGCAAAGACTCTGCCTAAATCATTGTCAGCAGAAGTTGCAAAAACATTTTTATCTATTCCTGCTTTTTCTAAAGCTTTACTTATACGAGAACGTTCTGTAGCAAACGTAAACATTTTCCAAAAATCATCCTCAGCTGTATAAAGATCTGTTGCACCTTCTTTAAATTTACTACCTGCTTTTGTAAATGATCTTATAGCTCTCATCTGTGATGCTTTTGAACCAAAATCTATATCAGCAAGTAAGTCTTCTAGGTCACCTAATCTAGCGTTTTTATTAACTACACCAAGTCTTAATAGTTCTCTGTATCTTTTGTTAGAAGCCTCGCTACCTTTTGCACCAACTTGTCTAAATGCTCCCATTGCTTCGTCTAATGCTTCTTTGTTCATTAAAGGCATAATACCGTTGGCCGCAGAAAATGCAGCCGCAGAAATTAAATTACGTACGTGTGTAATAGGGGATAAAACTGTTTTAGCTAACTGCGAAGTCGCCTTTGGATATAATAACAAATTATTATACATAGAAGCAAATATGTTATCCGCTTCTGTAAAATCAAAAAAACCTTTATTAACACCTTCTAACGCATCTTGAATACCTTTACTTGTGTATACTCCTTGCAATGGGTTAAGAGCTTCTGTGTACATGCTTCCTCCAGGTTGAGTAGCTTGCATATTAATTCCTTTTTCATAAACATTATTATCACCAAAAACTTTAGCCGCTTCTCTTCTGCTAGTAAAAAACTGTTTACCCATCATAGTTTCATTTAAATCATCAAAGAATTCGTACTTACGTCTAATTAAAGAAAGCTTAGACATAGAGTTTAATATTGTTGCACTAGGATCATTTACCTTACCAAGTAAATCATCCATAATATTTTTAGGAGTTAGGCCTGTTAGAGAACCTGTAAGTTCGTCTTTTGCTAATTTGTTTAATGGCAAATATTCTTTAGTCCAATCAGAAATCGCAGTGTCTTTTAAAAACCCTGTTTCATCTTTTATAAAAGGCACACCTTCTGCTTCAGAAGACAATGCTTTGTTAGGCGACTTAGACATAGTTTTTTTAGTGCTTTCTAAAATACGTTCTACTTCATAAGCAGCGTCTTCATCACTCATAGCTTTACCAGTTCTTTTTAAAGACAATTGTTTAAACAATTCTTTTGCATTAGTAATAGCTTCATCAGCAGGTCTAAAACCTTTTAAGGCGTCACTACTTTTGTTTCCATATATTTGATAAGTGTCATTTATCCAATCTAAAGATTTTGTTTCAAACGCAGTTTTAAATTTACCAAAACGATCTAGGGTAGCGTCAGCAGCTTCTTTAGTAACAGCTCCTGATTTAAGAATATTGTTTCCAATAGCAGTAAAAGAATTATCCATAATTCTTCTAGACTGTTGCAATATTTTAATAACTTCTTCAGGATCTTTTAGTTTTAGTTTTCTAAGTTCAGATAATGCTTTTGCGTCCATGTCGCCAAGAGTAAACTGAGCAACTTTTTCTCCAGCTTCGTCTACAACTTCTTTAACGTTTGGCTTACCTGAGGTTAAAGCGTTGTTTATTACTTTAACCATAGCATCTCTTTCTTTTTGTACGCCAACACCACTTATTCTTGATACAAAAGGATACAATGCATCTATATTTTTATCTAACTGCCTATGTAGTTCTTGAATACGATTAGAGTCTGCAGAACGTTTACCAATTAATTCACGCTCCATTTCAAAAAATTCTTTAGTCTTTCTTCCTTGTGGAGTAGTGTACTCTAATATTTTATCTATAAAATCATTGTTACGATTTAATTTATTACTTCTCTGTACTGCTTGTTTAATCGCGGTCCCCGTTCCACCAATAACGCCCCCTAGAAATGCTGAGTCTACACCAAACTTGACTCTGTTCATTACGGTCCGCGCTGCGTTGTTCTCGTCGTTGTCAGCAAGTTGAGTTATTCCTATGTTAAACGCGTCACCAAGTGTTCCAACTTGCTCTTCATCACCTACAAAAATAGCATCACTTGCTCCAACACCACCTACACCACCAAGAGTTGTCAACATACGACCTTTATTAGTTAATGTTTTTTCTAATTCTCCTGCAGCGTTTTTAGTAGGCTTCCAATACGTTCCAGCTTTTTTTGCTAGTAGAGCTTTCTTCGATAACCCTGCGGCTGTTTTAAATGCATACGTTCCGGGAATACCTAAGTTAGTCATGATACGAGTAATCTTACCAGCAGTTGTTGCTTCTGCTTTTTCATCTAACGTAGTTAGGTCATCAAAAAACTTTTCTACACTTGCTGCATGATCTGTTCCTAATCCCAAGTCCATTAAACTTGCTCCTAAACTAAACGCACCTTTAGGTATATCAATTATACCTGCACCTATTCCAGACAATATTGATTGAAACATTCCTACTTGGTTATCAACAGATGATCCTACGCCACCACCATCTATTGACACAGCCCCACCAGAAAGAAATTTCTTTCTGTCTTTTCTAGATCTAAAAAAATCTTTAATAGATTCGTCAATTAAATCTTTACCAATTAAACCGTTTTGATTTTCATTTATTTCTAAAAACTCATCAAAGCTTGGAAGCTCTATTCCTGAGGTGCCTCCTTCATTAAGTTCTATTCGTCCACCGTCTTTAAAACCAAAAGGTTCAAATTTTTCTTTGTAAATAGAATTGTTTTTTACAGCATCAATTATAGATTTTTTTTCAGCACTTCTATTTAAACCTCTGTACCCTGCTTTAATTATAGTTTCAGCTGTCGGTTGAACACCAACTAATTCTTTAGTGTATTGATTAGTAGTTTGTATTCCACCCCAAGCCTCAAGTTTTTCAACTTGTTTTGTAAAATCGTCTATCGCTTGTCCTTCTGTTCTTAAGATATCGTCTAATCCAGGAGTTCCTCTTTCTGCATTTTTAATATTTTGATACCCTCTACCTAAAACAGTTTCTAATTGTTGGTTAGCTTGAGCATGTGCTACTTGTGAGCTGTACGCATTTTTTCCAACCCCTCCATCATAATGATGAACATTAAAAGTTTGAGGTCTATCAATACCTTTTAGTCTACCTAAACGAGCATTTAAACGCGATCCATCTGGTAATCTAAATTTTTTAATAAACTCTCTAAATTCAAAAGGTTTAATTGCTGCTATAAAACTATTTTCTCCTGCTCTACCAAGACCTCTACCAGAACTTTGTATCATAAAGTCTTCTAAATTATCTAGTGTGATGTACTCATAAGGCCCTACAGCTTCGTTATCTTTAATTTTAACTTTTCTCATTAATTTACGCAAAGAATCTCTTGGAGTATCGTTTTTTCCTGCTGCAATTATTTCTTTCTTAGATGGAAATTTACCAACAACTTCATAACGAGTGCCCAGAGGTACTCCACCATCACGTTTTGTGTAAGCATTTGATGCTCTAATAATTTGTGAAAATACTTGTTCAGTTGGTGTTTCTCCAAAAAACCTACCACTTTGTTTTGAGTGCATCTTTGCAACCATAGTATCATATTTATCTGTTTGCATAAAACGCTGCTGTGCTTCTTTATTTTTTTTTGCACGAGCTTTAGCACCTATTCTTCCTGAATATCTTAAATCACCAGCAGCTACTCTGATCTGTTTGTCTGTCATCCCTGCTAATTTTTCATCAGTATAGGTAAGAGATTTTTTATCTTGTAATTGTTTTTTTAATTCAGGAATTGAATAATTTTTAAACTTGCTTTTTGCTTTCTCTCCTGTCCTAATATAGTAAGACATTAAAGTTTCTGGTTTAATAGCTTTTCTTGTTAAACTTACATGGTTTTTAGATAACTTTTCTGCTATTTCTTTTTTTGTAAGTTTTTTAATAGAAGGTTTATTTATAAAATCTTTAAATACATCATCAGTTAATATTTTTTTACCGCCCGCAATTTTATCTAAATTAGACAGTCTCCAATTAACGGCTTGTTTAAAACCTAATTCAGTATCTGGAAATGTTTTGTGAAACTGTTTATCGTTAAAAGAATATTTTGCTTGAAGACCACCGGTTGGAGATCGTCTTGTTATTCCCTCTGCAAATGTTTTAACTACTTTTGGTAAATATTTAAAACCCTTATATATTAATGCGGCTGCCATGCCCTATTCCTCCGCGTGAGCTAATGCGGCCTGGTAGTCGTTTGTCCTTAGTGGTTCTTCTGCTGAGTTATAAACAACAAACAATGATCCAGATATGTTAGTCACGTCTGTATAAACTACACCTGGTTGAGTTAGCTCAGTATCTTGTTTACCATCTGTCTTAAGAGGTAATTGTTTAATAGCTGATACTGATCCTGTTTTTTCCATAGCTTCGTAGACTCGTTCTGCTTCTACTGCTGAGTCTATGCCGTTGTTTAACATAATTTGATTAATAGTTTCTTGTTTAGCAGCTTCTTCTTGTCTCATTTCTTGTATTGTCATCAACGCTGCTTCTTGTGCAATTTTTTGATCTTGTTCTTGCGCGCCTATTAGTTCGCCACCAGCTGCTGACATTGCTCTTGCATAGTCACCGTCAGACACTAATGGAGCTGCTGCTAATAAAGCTTTACTTGCTTGCATCATTTTATTTGTTTGTCCACCACCTAGAAGTTGATAGTACTCTGCCATTCTTCTTTGTGCTTCACTTTGCATTTCTGACATACCTTCTTCTTCTTTTTTTTGTTCTTTTTTAGCAATACTCTCTACTTTTTTAACTTTGTCTCCTCCAGCAACTAGTTCGTATAAACCTTTTGCATCTTCTACACCCACACCTTTTTGAATTCCCAGTGATGCAGCATTTAGTAAATTAAAATCAGCTAATGATTGTAATGTTCCCTTACCAAATTTAGTAAATGGGGCATCATCTGCTTCTATAGGATTAAGTATCCCTGCTCTTTGAGCTGCTGCACCTGCTAAGCCTATTCCTGTACCAGCAATTCCAGTAGGAGTCAAAGCTAGCTGAGCGGCTCTTAATGCTTGAGTTCCACGACCTGTTGAACCAAAACCATACTTACCAACAGTTCTTGCTATTTCGTCTGGTGTCATTCTTGCAAGTTGTTTTGCACTAGGTCTAGCTGCACCAGTTGATGATTTTAATACAAAATCTTTTACGCCACCTTTACTACCAAAGTTCTTTAAAAAACCTGGCGCTATTTTACCTAATCCTTTTGCTGCAAGTCCAGCTCCACTTCTAGCTAATGCCATACCTGGAGCAAAAAGCATTCCAACACCATGTCCTTCTCTCATTTGACCATCGGGGCCCATAACTTTTGGATAAACGTCACTACCTACAGGAGCAACTTTACCACCTTTATTAAATTTTAATCCTGAGGTTAATCCAACGCCGTGAGACTTACTGACCTCACCACCTAATTTAAACATTTTTCTTTTTAATATATTAGACATTACCCACCACTCATTGGAAAGTTAAATGTTGGTTGAGGATTCATCATACCCGCGATCCCCGTTGCAAGGCCCGCGCCTCCTGTTAGTAGTCCTAAGATTCCTGCAGTTGGACTAGTTCCTGGTTGTGGTGCTGCACTATATGTAGCTCCAGGGTATCCACCTTTTAATCCTGTTAGCTGACTACCCATGAAACTTAATCTTTCATACGGCTCGTAAGCTTGTTGTTTTGCTGCTGCTCTTGCAGTGTCTAGAATTGTTTGTGCTTGTCCTTGTTGTTGTGCACCAAGTTGACCAATCTGACCAATGTTTTGTGCAGCAAGTTGTGGTTGTAATGTAGCCATTCCTTGTGCCATTTGTCCTTGTTGACCTAATTGTTGTAATTGATTTGCTAGCTGTCCTTGTTGAGCTTGCGATAATCCTAATTGAGATTGTCCAGCTGCTCCGTATAGACCTGCGTTTTGTTGTGCCTGTTGCATTGCCTGTGAACCCATACCCATTTGTTGTTGGTATGCTTGTGCTGCTGCTTGTTGTGCTTGACTAAATCCTTGTTGTCTTAATTGCGCTCCAGCCAACGCTTGACCAATAGCTCCAGATGAAGCTAGTTGTCCTTGTGCAACTCCAAATCGTCCACCACCAAAAGCATTACCGGCACTTGCACCAAGTTGCGCTTGTTGTTCTTGTAGTTTCTGATTCATGTCGGCCATAGTCGCATCAATAACGTCTTGCTGATATGGAGACATAAATTGCTGATAAGCACCTGGGCCTACATAACCTGATGCCGCTTGTGTATACGCATCACTTGCTCCTTGTCCTGCTGCCGCTGCCGCTTGTTGAGCATCAAAAGCAGTTTGTGCATTTGTCATCGCTGTACCGCCAGCCGCAGGTCTAGCTTTTCCTGTTGTCGGATCTATAATTAAATCTTGCCCTGCTTGTTGTGCTGTAGTCGCGTCGTCTAAATATTGTTGATATCCCGCAACTCCTCCTTGTGGATTTGTAGGTAAATCAAAAGTACCTGTTGCTGGGTTGAAAACCATTGATTGATTAGCACCAATAAGTCCTGCTTGTCGTGCTGCTAGTGTAGCCGCTTCACCCTGTAAATCAGTTTGTCCTGCAACAGATGGTAATAGTGGTCCTTGTTGTGGTATAGGAGTCTTTCCTAGTTTTGCTAACTCAGGTGCATAGGCTGCAACTAACGCTTCATAAGCAGGAGAACCTTCACTAATACTAAGGGACTCTTTAGGTAAATTTTCTCTAGCTTTACTTATATCAGCTAATATTTCTTCATATGTTGCCATTATACTTGAGCCTCTAATTGATTCATTAAGTCATACATTTTTTGTGCACCTTTTTCTACACTACCACCGCCAGCTGCTCTTACTGCATCCGACGTCATTACAAATTCATTCTTTGCTAACATCGCTGGCACGTCATCTTTTTTCTCTTGTGCACCCATTGGTATAAAACCGCCACCTCTACCGTCTAACTGCATACCTTGTGGTACCATTGGTGTTTGTGGAATACTTCCAGCACTCATTATACCGCCCATGTTTTTATTAACTCTACCACCGTTTGCAAGTAAGAAACTTGGTACATTACCTTTACCATAAACATCTTCTAATGTGTATTCCTGGTTTACAAAATAATCTTTCATTGCTTCTGTTGCGTCATAGTAATCTCCGATGAAACCCATTCGTTCTGCATTCTCTTGTTCCATTTCATTTTCTTTTTTCTTAGCATAATCACTTGTTGCCATGGTCGCACCAGCGCCACCTATAGTCATCAAACCTTTTTTACTAAACTGATTATTCAAACCTTCGTTAGCAGGTTGTAAAATATTTTCTCTAAAAGAATCCATAAAAGTATTTTCTACACCTGGATTAGCTTTCATAAAAGAAGCATACTGTTTTGGATTAGCTTGTGCAAACTGTGCTCCTGTCATTCCTGGAGTGTATGCTAAGTTACCTGCAGCTAAATTAGTTGTTGCTGCTGCACCTTGTTGAGCAGCTAGTGCACCGGGAGAACCAACGGCACCTGGATTAACACCTCCCATTAATGTGTCATCCATAAAAGCTTTTTGTCCAGTTGAAGATCCTGCTCCACCAGGACCTGCTGCATAACTTCCAGCTAATGCCATTGCTTGATTCATTAAACTTATGTCACCTGTTTGTCTTGCCGATGCTGCTGCTGTTAATAGTTGTGGTAAGGCATATCTCATAGCCATCCCTATTCCTTGCATACCTGGAATAGCCATAGCTACAAAAGGTAAAATAGGTGCTATCTCTTTTGGTGTAATCTTACGAAGTGTTTTTGTTAATTTTTTCTTAATAGAACCCATTACAACCAGGCCTCCTTTGTAATAACTTTAAAATGGTTTCTGATTAATCCGTTTGGAGCTAGTCGCAACCATTGTACTGTTTTTCCTGGGCCTAATAAATGAGTAAAAAATGTTTTATTAAATTTCATAGCGTTATGTTCTTTTGTATATACTGTATCTATAACCCAAGTTTTATTTCCAGTCTTCCATTCATTTAGATCTAATGATCTTTCGTCTAAAAACTTTTGTTCAGTTGCATCATCTAAAAATGCCCAATTTGTAAATCCATAAATTCCGTCATCATCACGATTAACGGTAAACTGATTTAAAATTAGAGAAGGATAAATATGTGCGTAGATATCTTTTAAACTGTCGTTAGCCCATAAAGGATAGTGGTCTTTATATAAGGCTATGATGTCTAACAGATCATCCATAATTTACCGCAAGTTGGCTAGTCTTGTTTATTCGCCAGTTCCAGAACCTATAGGTATCTGAATTACTTTTACCTTTATATCTTTAGCTTTGTGGACTGCCCAAGGCTCACCACAATTGCTACATACTCCAGTTGCCTCTTCGTCTGAATCTACCTCATTTCCACAGTTTTTGCAATATATTCGTTGATGTACTTCAGGCTGTAGAACAGGTACTTTTTTACCTTCTATTTGTTGATGTCCTATGATTTTAGCGTCTTGTATTTTTTTCATTATGTTATCTCCAATACTGAAACTATTATATCTAGCGCGCCTCCTGAGCTAGCTGTTGCTTTAATTATGTCTCCGTCTTCTACCACCAAAGTTTGATCCAGTATTTCTACAGCAGTGTTTGACGCAATAGATAAAAGGTTTGTAATTTTAATATCCGCACCAACACTAGCGTCTGTATTTACTATTGTTATTGTAACCGCTCCTCCAGAGTCATTACACACACGAATAGATTTTACCAATGCTTGCACTGGTTTTTGTGGTGGCACCGTAGTAACGTTAGCTGTTGGCACCGTATATATTACTGTTTGGTTTGTAGTAGCTAAAGTTACACTTCTATTTTTATATACATCACTCATTTTAAAAACCACATCCTTGCTGTTAGCTCTTCACGTAGATCTTGCTGGTACGTAAAGTTTAACTGTTGTATGATACTTTCTAATTCACGTATCAGAATATCTTGCTGTTGTCTATCAAACTTATCTTGTGGCAACGGAAGCCTAGTAATATTAATTCTAGCCATTATCTTCTGCCATCCGGTTTAATGTCCATTCTTATAGTTCCAAATCTCCAGTTATCATTAACAGCATCAGCACTAATTTTAAGATTTGCTTGTCGTCCTCTGCCTCTGACAGAGAAGAATTTAGTCGTGTCTGTTATTGTTGATGTAAAATCTCTGGTGTTTGTACTTGCAGGGTAATTAGCAAACCTAACTCTAACATCAGCATTACCTGTAAGTGTTTTAAAATCAGGTAACACTCTGCTGCATAAAAATACTTCGTCGCCTTCTTGTATGTCAAAGTCACCACTAGTTATTTCACATTCCATCGCTGCACCGTCATCATTAAAACCTGCTTCATGTGCATATAGTATACTAGACCCAGCAGTAACACCCATGATAACTTCATTGTTAGGTAAAACAGTTGGTTTATAACAGGGTGCATAAGGCGCACTATACACACCACGATCGATCCAACCTGTTCTAGCAAACCCATCATTAGTATACCAAACGTTTTCTAAATAATTATACGTAACTGATTTATTTAAAAAATTAGAATTGTTAGTTGGATAAAACCAAGTTACTTCATTAAAATCAGTATTAACTGCTGCAGCTACTTGTCCTTGTGCAGTACCATCAATATCATCAAATACAAAATCTTGAACAGTGCAAGGTAGTTTTTTAATTGCACCATCAAACATATAGAAAGCTGTTTGTGACATCCAGAAAGTTACACCATTAACATCAACTACTGAATTAGGTGACACCGCTCCACAGTTTGCTCCAATTTGACTTAGACCAAAAATAAAAGGTGGACCAATATTATTAAGCGAGTGTAGTGCTGTATCTGTCCATACAAGAATAGATCCTCTAGATCTAACAGCAGACATAATTTTAGAACCGTCTTGTATCCTAAAAGTACCAGCAGTATTTGTACTTGCTGGAGCCCATGTGTTAAAATCTTCTTGTGAAGAAAATCTTAAAAATAAATCATCTTGTGTACTTGCGTTTCCAATTGTTACTTCTGTACCAAATAAAAATATATGTCTGTCAGGAGAAGATACTAAAGTCAAACGACTTCTTTCTGGTGCACCTGGAATAGCCGCGGCCCGCGTTCCGGTGCCCGCTGATAAATCCCAACGGTATATTTTATCATTATTACGAACACATAATAAATCTTCACCAAATGTATCTAACGACCAATAAGTAGCATCCAGTGCTACGGTAGAAGTAGAACTTGGTGTGTTCCAAGCTCGACCTGTTCCTTGCCAAGCACCTACACTCCAACCAAAACCAAATGTAGAAACATTAGTTCCAACAGGTATTAAACCATCTAGGTTTCCTGAACCTCCTCCACCTGATACAGAACCGGTAGCATTTGATGTGTGTTGTACTGTAAATGAATTAGTATTAACAACAGACTTAACTTCAAACTCGTTGTTCATATCAAGACCACCGACAGCTGAAAAGTTTTTAAATATTACAAAATCACCAACTGCAAAACCGTGACTACTATCTGCAACTGTAACTATTGCAGAACCAGAAGTAGTTGTAAAAGGATTAGTTAATCCTACATTGCTTCTACGCAAAGGAGTAATATCGAAAAAAATACCTTCAGAGTAAACATATAGTTTTCTATCTGTTCCTAAAGCTACGTAACGTACACCTGTGTTTGACACCCATGCTTTAATTCCTCTAACTACACCTGCGATATTTTTATTAACAACTTTTTCCCAACCACCAATTTTTTCTGGTAGACCTGTTCTAAATCTAACATTTTTAGAGTCAACCCATTTACCTTCTGCGCCATAGGTAGAAGTTTGCTTATCGATGCCTGGTTGAAATTGTGCTTTAATTAATGTCATGGTCCTGTTGTTTCCGAAAATGTCATGTTAAGTGATTGTGCATTCCAAAGAGTTACATAAGGGAAGCTATTAGTATCAGGGTAATTACCACCTTTACAGTTATATATAATCTGAAGAGTCATTCCATTGCTTGAGTTCCAATTTAATATCACAGTTAATTTAACGTGATCCCTATTATATGCGTATATACTTTGTGCTGGATAAGCAGTTGCCGTTTTGTTAGATCCACTAAGGGCGCTAAGAGTAAAAGTTTTTTGGTAACTATAGTCACTGCTACTAGAGAACAGCCATTGAGTAACTGTTCCGCCATAAGAAGTGTCATAATTTGTTGAACCAACTGAAGAATAGTCAGCATACGCACCACCACAATAAATCGCAACATCTTTATTACCGTCTACTCTAAAATTCATACCTTTAACACCAGATCCAGCACAGCCTCCAATTTGATATTGATCTGAAATCATATTAATTTGTTGGTTAGCAACTGGAGTAGCTTGTAACCAATCAATTCTATTTCGCATTTGAGAAAAACTTATTGGTCCAGAACTACTAGATGGATATTGTCTAGTTGGTGCAGTGGTACTATTAAAAGGTACAGATGAAACTGAAAGGTATGGTTGCCCTCTGTATGAGTTCATGTTATTGCCATTACCTCCTGCATTCATATTGTTTCGTGCTATCCGATTAGCGTAAGCAGCTTTAAGAGCAGTAATAGAAATTGGTCCAGATGAAGGAACTTTAGTGTTAGCTGCTGAACCGGCCATTATTTAGACTCCTTTAGTTTTTTAACCTCATAGCCTAAGTCTTTAATAGCTTCAATAAGAATACCTGTAATATTTCCATAAGCAACTGATTTGTGCTCACCTTCTCTAACGACTTCAGGTAAAACTTTTTCTATCTCTTCTGCTATAACACCGGTCCCCGATTCACCGTCCTTGGTATAATATACACCTCTCATATCACATACTTTGCTCAATGCGTTGTCAATTGTTTTTATATCATCTTTCAATGCTTCACTAGAAAATGCGGTTATGTCTCCGGTAGCTGTAAGGGCACCACCACAAGTCATGTTACCGGTAGTCGAAGCAGTGGTCGCGGCCATTAGACCCGTAACGTTTACTCCACTTGATGTTGTTTGTAGTTTATTAACATTGTCGTACCAAAGATTAACTGAACTGTTAACGGTAGATGTTATATAATTTTCAGCGGTAGATGATGTTAATCTTAAATCATTTGATCTTATATAGCCTGTGGTGCCGTCTGAAACTATATCAATATCTTGACCAGCCCCAAGATAAAGATGATTACTATCACCAAGTGTTAGATTGCCTGTTAAAGTACCACCTGCTTTAGGTAATTTGCTAGTATCTAAGTTACCTATTTGAGTTTGTATATCCCCATTAACACCATTAAGATGTTGGAACTCTGTATTGCTAATAGACTCATCAGCTATCTGTTCTGCGTTAATTGGTATAGTTCTATATTTTTTCGATTCGTATGTTGCCATTATGAGATCCTTTGGGCCAGAAAGCCGTATGTTTTAGCGCTGGGTCCTACTTGCCCTTGCCCTGCAGTTGATTCATAATGTCCAGAAGATATTGCTTTCCAAGTTCCACCTTCAGTTGATCTTCCACCTGTAATATTTTGTATTGCTCTACCACCGGATCTTATATAGCCCCAAAAATGAGTAGTTAAATTTATGGGTGGATCAGTGGTTATATATAAAAAATTACTATCGAAAGTACTTGGTGTGAATGTACTTCCAAAAGTAAAATAAGTATTTGTGGGAGTACTACTACTTTTAGCATAAAAAGCAAAAGTTTTAATTTGTCCAACACTATCTGTTGAAGCAGGTATTGGTTCTAAACCAGTTAAGTTTGATCCATCAATTGCAGGTAAAGCTCCTGTTAGTTTACTTGCAGTTAAAGTTGATATTCTTGCATCAGCTACAGTACCTGAAGCTAAATTAGATGCATTTAAATTTGTAAGATTTTGTCCATTACCATTTACATTTGCTCCGGCTGTAATATTTCCAGTTGCTCCAAGTTCCCCCGTAACACTCACACCAGTGCTTGTAGTTTCTAGTTTTGTAGAACCGTTAAAACGAAGATTATTATTACCACCTTGAGTAAAAGTTGCTAGTGTTGCATTGTTTGCACCATTTTTAAGTTGTAATGTATCGGCGTTAACAACTAACGCACCGACAGAATTGTTTATAATAGAATTACTACCATCGTGATAAATTTGTAAATCATTAGAACTACCAAATCTTGCTCTAACATTATCATTTGAAGTGACAGAGCCTGTCATTACTCCACCGTTTAAATTTAATTTAGAATCAACTTGACCTTGAATATCTGAAGTAACTCCGTCTAAGTGTTGAAACTCAGTATTATTAACCGATCCATCAGCAATCTTGCTAGCGTCAGTTACTGGAACATTATAACGTCTCGATTCATATGTTGCCATATTACTTCTCCGTTATTTTCCAGCCGTGCGTATTTCCTGTAAAGACCAGTGTAAATGCAGCGCCTTCTGTTGAAACTGTTCCGTTTGCTGTAGCGCCAAATACTTTTTTACCGTTTGGATTTATTGTTAATGCATTAGTATCAAAATTATCTGCAACATCTAAAAAAGCAATTTCGTCTCCAGCAAAAGGGGAAGATGGTAAAGTTAAAGTTATTGCATTACTAGAAGTATCCACAAATATTTTTTGTCCTGAATAAATATTTGCTGTAGCAGAAGTTATTGTGCTCCAGTTTGTGCCGGTGCTACCACCACCAGCTATTGTGTAAAAATCTGTTCCGTTGGTTGCAATAATAGCTCTACCGCCGGGAGATATAATGTCTGAAGTATTATTTGTTCCTATTTGAAGTTGTATAGTTCCGTTAGCAGTTCCATCATTAATAATTGTGTATATTCTTTCATAACCATTTCCAGCATTTGCTGCTTTTTGTCTAATAACCATAGCAGCGGTATGACCATAAAAACGAATTGCTGCTTGACGCATTTCGTTGTTAGCCTCAGTCACTGGTCCATTACTATTGGTTAATTCGTATGGAGAAGAAACACCTGATAAGTTTTTTTCGTAAACATTAGAAATTGCTTCCTCAAATGTTTTACTAAATGTATCGTTAGTTGTATTACCCCAAGAGTTTGCTTGTTCTCCTGAGCCTATTAGTTCCGCTTTTAAACGGGTTGAGTAAGTTGATGCCATATTATGCTACCTCTTGCCAGCTACTGCCGCCAGCTCCTGTTGTACTATCTACGTCGGTCCAAGATGAACCTCCTGTAGTTGTATCATCAACTTGGCTCCATGTAAAGACTGATAATGGATTGACTGTTATAGGTATAAGTTCACCTGTAACTGCGGCTGTAGGAGAAAGTGTGATGGATACGCCGTTTACGCTTGTGTTTAAACTCTGCCCTGTAACACTTGTCTTAAGAACATTTGTAATTGTTCCAACGCTAGTGTTAGCTATATTACCTTGTGCCACAACATTAGCATTACCAATAACAGTGATTAAGTTTGATACATTAAGAACATTACCCATACCATTGCCGTGGACAGTACAATAATATCTTAAACTACTTGGCGCATCAGACGGTACAGTAAATTCTACTTTAGCTCCTGCTTGACCAGGCGAACCAGTTACAACAACACCGTTTGTATATGAACTACCGGAACTATCTTTAAATCTAAGTGGATGACCGCTGTTTGTATTATTACTTTGATCAAATATGTATTTTTGACCTCTGATTAATGCAAGAGCAGGATTAGCAACCCCATCAACATAAAACACATTACCTGATCCTGGATTAGCGACTGTAATTGCAAAAGTTTGTTCTGGTGTACCAACTGAAGACGTAAGAGAATTAGTTAAAATAGTTGGAGCAATTTTTGGTATAGCTGTTCCTGCAGATAAACTAGATGAAGTTCCTGTCACTGCAATAGTGTGACCTGTTGATAACGAAACTGTGCCAACTGAAGATGTAAGAGAATTACCTGCAATAGTTGGAGCAAGTAGTTCTTCTACAGATCCTAGAGTTATAGTAGAACTTGTTCCTGTTACTGCAACGTTAGCGTCAGCAGTTGTTGTTAGTGTTCCTGCAGATAAAGTAGAACTTGTTCCTGTAACTGCAGCAACAGCGGCGCCTGTTGCAGTGGCAGTTCCAACAGCTAAGTCAACTTGTTGCCCTGTAATTACTTCGTGTAGTCTAATTAAATTAGTTGTTGTTCCTACAGATAAACTAGATGAAGTTCCTGCAACAGAAATAGTTTGTCCCACTGATAAATTTGCTGAACCTACTGCTGAGTTTACGGCATTACTTGCTACAGTTGGTGCAAGTTTTGTTGTTAGTGTTCCTATGTTTGAGGTTACATTTACACCACTTACAAAGTGAGTTTTTTGTACAGTATATGAATTACTAACAGTAGAGGTTAATGAGACTCCTGTTACGTTGACAACCGCTCTTTCCCCTGGAGTTCCTGGAGAAGCAAAAGGTGCGGCCGCAAAAGGTGCAAAACCGAATGACATTATTTATCCTTTTTCTTGTCTTCTAATTCTTTGATTGCTTCTATCAATAGAGGGACAAGTTTTTCATACCAAACACTTTTATATTCAGAATTGAATGGTGCTTCAGTAACTACTTCAGGTAAAACTGCTTCAACTTCTTGAGCGCTAACACCTACTTGACGTTTGTCATTATCATATCCAAATTGTTTTGCTAATTCGTTTTCTTTAAAATAGTAACCTGTCAAAGCTTTTACTTTATCTAAAGCAGACTCAATTGGTCCTTCAAAATCTTTTAGACGTGAGTCAGAATAATACGCTGTAATATTATTCGTCGCTCGTATTTCACCAGCGGTTCCTGATGCTCCTGTATTTACACCTAAACTATTTACTTGTGCGTTTGAGTTTGTTGAAAAACCACCAGTCGGTCCGGTTGGTCCGGTAGGTCCTGTCGGTCCAGTAGGTCCTGTGCCGCCACTTGGTCCTGGAGGTCCTGATGGACCAGTGCCACCTGAAGGTCCTGTCGGTCCGGTAGGTCCTGTACCACCTGAAGGTCCGTCTGGTCCTGTCGGTCCTGGAGAACCATTTGATCCATTTGATCCATTAGGTCCTGTCGGTCCTGTCGGTCCTGTCGGTCCGGTAGGTCCTTGTAAAGCTAAATTTGTAATAGTTGATTTTTCCCAAGCACCTGCAGATACATCATAGTAAGGAACTAGATCAGAAGCTGCTGCATCTGTACCAGTTGAAAATGCTGTAAGAGCAGAACCAACATTTGCAGCATCAGTGACATCTGCACTAGATTCTACACCGTCAAGTTTAGTTCCGTCTGCTGCAACATCTCTACCATCTACTGTGCCTGTAACAGTAATTCCACCTGTAACTGTGATTCCAGCATTAGAAGTTTCTAAACGATTATTATTGTCATATTTTAATAATATAGAATCACCTAATGTATATCTAAGTCCCTCGTGTCCATCAGCTATTCTTTTTAATGAAATTTTAGTTCCATTAGACCTAATATCAAAATCACCTGTGCCATTGTCATCTATGTATGAGTTAGAGCCGTCATGGTAAATTTGTAAATCATCACCAGCACCAAGTTTTATTTTTTGGCTATCTGCTAAAGATAATTGTCCTGTTAATGAAGTGTCACCTGTTACAGTTACACCAGCAGAAGTTGTTTCAAATTTCTTTGAGTTATCAAAATATAAATCTACAGAATCATTAGCTTTAAACTCTGCACTTAATTCTGCATTAACTGGAGAAATTTTTATAGGAGAGCCATTTCCTTGTACTCTTAATGTTTTATTATTACTGTAAATATAATTGTCTGTACCATTATGGTAAATTTCTAAATCATTAGAACCACCAAAAACTGCTTTATCATCATCACCAAAATAAACATGGTCATTAACAGTTATGCCTTTGTTAAAGATAGCTTGTCCACCATTAGACATATCAAGTGTAAGAGCAGTAATTTCTGACCCCCCATCATTACCTTGAAAAATTAAATCTTTATCAGAAACTCTTGACCTAACCTTTAAATCACTTGAACCAGTACTAAGTGTTCCAACAATAGTTCCATCATCACTTATAATTAAATCGCCACCACCTGCATCTAATGTTAAATCACCAGCAACATCTAAACTAAAATTACCTGCATGAGCAATGTTGCCTGTCATAGTGCCACCTGCTTTAGGTAAAGCTGCATTTGCTGTAGTGGTTGTAGAAGTTAATACTGAATCTCTTGCTGAAATATCTACGCCATCAACAGTTTCTGAACCTGACATAGTTATGTTAGCACTACTTAAAACTAAGTTGCCTGACATAGTTCCGCCAGCTTTAGGTAAAGCGGCGTTAGCTGTAGTTGTAGTAGAAGTTAAAACTCCATCTCTAGTTTGTATGTCGATACCATCGACTGTGCCGGCAACTGTTACATTACCGCTTGCATCTTCGAACACTGCTTTACTAGCAGGTTGTGTACAGAATACATTTTTTGTACCTGCGCCAAAGTTTACAGCATTGTTAGAGTTAGAACTTCTAAGAATTGTGTCACGTGAGAGTGTGTCGGGAGTTGCGTCAGTGACAGTACCAATACCTATTTCAAAATCTGCTCCACCATCAGCTTCTATACAATAGTAAGTTGTATTAC
>WLWG01000594.1_pt1 | contig 36516 bp, 58 predicted proteins | sample 6712871 | NCBI WGS metagenome assembly WLWG01 (sample SAMN12718693, study PRJNA515312) | sponge metagenome | isolation source: marine sponge | host: Mycale hentscheli | place: New Zealand: South Island, Marlborough, Capsize Point | collected 2003-05-01
GAAGTGATGAGTGTGAACAGACCTGGTATAAGTAATACTGAGGCTCGTACTATTCAAGAGAATAAAGTAACTGACTTTGCTAACCTTTATATTAGCGACCCTTCCGATGTTGCTAAATCTGACCTGTACAAAAACAAAAGAAAAATACAAAACCAAATAAAAGGTGTTGACTTAGAAATGAGAAGTCTTCTGCAGTTTAAATCTGGTGATAAAATAATTCCTGTTAAAGTAGAAGAACTAAGAGGTGAAGATAAAGAAACTTACGAGAAACTACAGTCAAAAAAAGAGAAGTTAAACAAGGACTTAAGCCAAACAACCGCTGAGTGGTCTATGACTAGCAACCCCTACCTAGACGAAAAGCAGATTTACGATCCGTTCACTGGTAAGTATATAGATAAAATAAATGCTCCTGGAGCAGTAGTAGAGTACGGTGAAAACGTAAATGCACAAGCTAAGAAAATGTCTGAAACTACCGCTGAAGATGACTTAATAAATCTTAGAGACAACTTATATTACGATATACTAAACTTAAGTAAGCAGGTAAAAAGAAACGTGAAGGACGTAGCTGAAGAAAGAACTCTATTGGGTAAAGCTGCTCAAGGAATGGCTAGTATAGCTAAGATGGATGACCCAGCTTATCAGTCTGTGTTTGATCAAGTGCAGAACTTTCCAGGTGAAAAAGACAATGCTTTCAAAGGAAGGATACCTTTTGTAATGAGTGAGCACCCTTTTGCTAAACAGCTTAATGAAAAACTAAGACAATTTGATGCAGTCAATAGAGCTGTAGAATTAAATAGATTTACTCCAGAAGCAAAGGATAAGCCATTTATAGACATATCTGCTATGGAAAAAGGTTTCATAGGAACAATACTTGGTGATGAATATTCTAAAAACCCTGACATAGCTTTTGACCCTATTAGCGAAGGAAAAGAAAACTACAGAGTTAAAATAACTCAAGCTCAACCATTGGTAACAGCTTTAAAAGAAGGCGGTTTTACAGGAGATCAAATAGATAAATTAGAAAAAGCATCCGAGCTTACATTTGGAGAGGAAGCGAAAGAACTAAGCGGGAACATATTAGGTATGGCATCTGAACTTCAAACAGGTGGCGCATTTGTAAATGTAGCTAAACTACCTAGAGTATTAGATTTTGCTAGAATATTAACAACTCAAAAGTACGGTAAACTTGCGGGAGGAGCTGTTAACTTAATTGGAAGCGGAACTTTAGAAGCAACTAAGTTTGGTTTAACAGGAGCTATATTAGACAAGCAAGAAGAGTACGATCCAGCATTAGGATTTGCTTTTGGAACTTTAAGTCCATTATCTACTGCAGGTGGAAAGATGATTAGTAAATTACCAGGAGCTAAAGTTGTAGACGATGTATTAAAGAAAAGTATACCTGGATATAATACCGCTAAATTTACAGCAGGAAAAGCAGGTCAAGCCTTGTCTCATTACACCCTTCATTTCTATTTTGTTTTAAAGGTTTGCGCCTATTTTTATATGTGTGCGCCTATAATTATTGCGTATTGCGATATGCAATATTGCCCTTGTTTTGTACATCAAGGTGTACAATCTGGATAGGTGCAGTTGTTGTTTAGTCTGCAACTTTCACCTTCTCTTTTGATGTGCTTACACTTTTTTTCAGTTGCGCCTAATTTCTCAAGTGTGTCCTTCAGTATCACATTCCAAGACCACTTGTCCTTGTCAGCGTTCCAAAGTTTCTCAAACATCTCAAGTAGTATCTCTCTATTTGTCATTTTACCCTTACTTTGTGAAAATTTAAGGTTCATCGTTGTGAGGATTTTAAATAAAAAGGGGAGAGCCTCCGCAGTACCCTCCCCTCTTACTACCTTTTAGAAAGGCATATCATCAGTGTCGTTCACAGCCATTGCCTTTGGCTTACCTGTGTACTCACCTTGGAGTTGGATGTACTTACCGCCATCACGCTTGTCCTTAATCTCAAGGTTTACCCAACCCTTTTCATTCTTAGCATTTAGTAATACCTCAAAGTCTTGAGGACCTAATGCTACCTTTACAATCTCACCGAACTTGGTGTTGATTACACTTGTTTTTCCAACGAATACTTTGTCGTTTGCCATCTTGATTTTTGTTTAGTTACTTGTTAATAGTTCTTTTAAATGCTCGTACTTCTCCTCAATTGCGAAGACCTTGCTGGTCATCTCATTGATTTTGTTTAAGCTTACTTCATTAGAAGACTCATAGCCTTCTACAAACGCTTTGACTTTGTTGTACTTAATCAAGTACTTCTTATCAGCCATTCGGTTATCGTGTGAGCCGATATATACCGATACCCCTTTATGGTCCAAGTTCAATAGCCTCGCTATCTCACGAACTCCGTACCCATAGTCATTGAACACAGCACAAGCAATACTCTTTGCCAGTGCTACTTCTTTCTTCTTACTGTTAGACATAATGTCTGCAATAGCAACACCACTAATGGTGCTTGTACCCGAGATGATTACATTCTCAAGGCTACTATATGACATCAATGTCTGCGCTGTATGGTTTGAATTCTCCATTGATAAATAATCTTTCGTAAAGGTTAATTGAATCTTCTAACTCCTGCTCACCTCTTGTAAGGAAAGCATCTCCTGCTTCGTATATACCCACCTCATAGGGGAACTCTTTCTGTACAACTAAGAAGAAGAACCTATCTACATTGAAGATAGTCTTATACAAGTATGCTTGTTGTGCATAGTTGAAGAAAGCGTTACGCTTAAACTTGTGCATTGGGTCCCGAGTGGTTTTTAAATCCACAAGGTAGTTGTCTACACCATTCCAAGCTAAGGCATCAGCCTTACCCTTGACCTTAACCACATTCCCTTGGGCAGTATGGTACTCCATTACTCCTGGTACTTCGGGAGTAAACTCAAGTCCCATAATATCACGAACTGCATCAACCTTTGATAGCTTATCGTACATACCTTCAACAAGGTGGAAGTCGTTTTGGGTAAGCGCAATTATTTCGGGATTCTCCTTACGGAACTCTTTGTAGTCGTTACCTCTACGCTGTCCTTCCCAACCAATGTAGTTTACCTTGTCCTCTAAGAACCTTGCGTGTAAGGCACGACCTACATCAAACGCTGAGGTATTGGCTTGTTGCCACTTACCCTTACGCCATAGGTCAAACTTAGTAGGCGATTCCTTTAGGAGTTTAAGGGAACTATTGGACAGGTATTCCCTGTCCGCATAGTACACCTCATCATCGTTAAACCTTTCTAAGATATCCATTACCCTAAGATTTCCTTGCGGACCTTAGCCGTAATTTTATACTTACCCAGCGCATTCTCTACTGCATCACGCTTACCATCAGCTACAGCTGATATCATCTTAGCCTTAATCTCATCCGTTAAAGGAAGTAATGCAGGTGTTGATTGAGGTGCTGATTGTGCAGGAGCAGAACTTTTGCCATGGTCATTGGTAGCATCGGGGTCTTTGGTATCGTCAATCAAGAACATACCATTGAGTGCGTACTTACGTGCATACGATGAACTTGCACCGAAGCACTGTGCAATATCCATACCCTTACGATTAGGGTCAATACCTGCTTGTGCAGTTACTACTCTGTCTGTCTCTCCATCGGATACTACAACCATAGACTCAATGTAAGGAATACCTGCAACCTCAGCTACGCTATCGGAGATTTGCATAGTCAGTCCATTGGCTGCGAGTAAAGGCTTTACAGCCTCTAAGATATCCTCAGCACTGCGGTAATTGTAGTTACCGAACTTGTTACGTTGTCCCTTCGGAGCCTTCAACTCTGACTGAACTTTGATTAGGGATTTGTTTAAATTGCTCATATATAATTGAATTGATTACTTCTAAATTACACCAAAATATTAATCGTTGACATAATATTCATTAATTTTTTCTGAGACCATATCAAGTACGGACTCTTTACTCTCCTTGTTAAGCATTGAGTTTTGTAGTATGTGGTGTATGGTATCTACTAACTCTTCCTTTGTCTCGTTGCTGTTAGGCATCACATCATCAAAGATAATGGACCACTTGTTTATCTCATCTACATACTGCACATCGCTCCACTCAAGGGCATTAGATACAACCTTTGTGCTGTGAAGTACAGTAGCGTGGTTCTGATTCATCATCCTTCCTAAGTGGCTGGGACTTTGCTTATACTTTTGGTGGAGTATGAATGAAAGACATTGCCTTGCTATAATCACGCTCTCTCTCCTCGTTCCTTCTAACGGGTTCAAGTTGTATTTCAATTTGTAACTTGCTACGAGATGGGCTAATGTACTCTCCATTAGTCTCTTTCTTTCCATACTTCTTTTCATTCTCATCTAACACTCCTATTAGTTTCTTAACTCGTCTAATTGCTGTCTGCTTTGCAACGTGTACCTGTCGCACTGTGGTGTCTGTATCTTCGGATAGTTCTCTCATCGTAGACTCTCCAATCACACATTCCAATAACGCCCTGCGTTGTAGGTAGGGTAGGTTAGTCTCAGCATATTCCCTTACTACATCAATGAGGTTATCTATCTCCTTATCGCTTGATACGGCACTCTCTTGGTACTTATTGTACTCTTCGCTACCATCACCATAGGTCACCTCGCTTTCGTTCCTTACATCCAAGTTCTTCTCGTTAGCTGATAGTGAACTTGTGTAGGCATTGAGTATTGCATATCGGAATGATGACATAACGATGCCAGTCATATGTGCTTCGTTCTCAAACTCCTCATCTCTATTCACTAATCGCATCACATTGAGTACGGCAAGGTGGTTAGCACGTTCCACTACCTCCTCATTGTGGAAGGAGTAGCCATAGTACTTTGCACAGAAGTGCAAGAACCTCATATCCCTTGGGAACCAATTGCGTAAATCTTTATCTGTTATCTTCATCGCTCTGTATACTATTATTATAATTACTAATACTATTATTAATAGAGTATCTCTTAAAGAGATACTCTTATAATACTATTACTAAGTAATAATATTATTATAATACAGAAGATACTGGTATTCTGCATCTATAAAATCGTCTAAATTAGAATTCGTTATTAACATCTTCATCCATTTTTTCGTTCATAACTTGACTAAGTATCTTAGTCTTTAGGTTGAGAGCCTCTACTGTTCCATCGTATTTTAGTTTAAGACTACGATACTCATTCCTCGCTCTCTCAATTGTGTCTCGGTACGTTACCATATCTCTGGTCCGTGTCTTGTGGGTTTCCACAAATTGCTCAAGCTGTAGGAGGACTTTGATTAAATCATTGTCCTCCTTTGCTTTCTTAGCTAACTCACCTATCACCCAATATAGGTTGTTGATGTCCGCACTAATCAATAGGTCATCTTTAATACTCATCTATTTTTATTACTTTTATTACTGCGTTTCTATTGCGGTGAAACAACATCGCTATACGAGCCTCCTCAAGATTTTCAAAGTCTTGCTTGTAGTTAGTTACATCACCCTCCCATTCTACTGTGTACTTGTACTTAATCATAACTCTCAATTAAAAATTCATCACTCTTTACATACTTAGTCTTGTTGGTGTTTAGGCTTACAATATTATCGGGGATAAGCGAAGTGTAACGCTTACGATTATTGTCCCACACTGTAAGCACATTAGGGTTGCTTGTACCCGTTCCTTTTACAAACTTTGATACTCCGAACCGACCATTGATTTTGGTTACCTCTCCGTTCTTCTTACGATACTCAGCACCGAAGATGGTACCTTTGCTTTGTAGTTCTGCAACTACCTCATTGAAATACTTTATCATTGCTCTTAATTTTTGTGCAAGTTAATACTTAATTTCTAAACCACCAAAGATATATAGAAATCTTTTTGTCTATGTATTTTTTTAACAAGCGCACCATCCACATAACACATACTTGTTTCCTTTCTTCCAAACATATCCCTCACGCTTACCTCCGTTATCGCATACCCAATCCTCAAAATCATCCTCACTATCAAATGATTTATTACACTCGTACCAATCCGATATGGTATTAAAGCTACCACTATAAGGATGCATACCATAATAGCTATTAGAGGTATCTACTACCTTGTTTACAGCCTTTTCCCAGGATGTTGCTGAGACTCTTGTCATTTCTAATGTTGCTCCCATCTTACTTTATGTTTTGAAATATATGTTCTATTACATTGACTGTCCACCCATTACCTATCATCTTGTAACGCTGAGTGTTTGATACTCCCTCCGTGTACCCTTGAGGTATCGTTTGTAGTCTCTCGTACTCATCTACTGATAGTGTTCTCATCATCGTTCTATCTTCATTGAGTAGGTACTGATTAGGATGATGTGCGCTTGTAGTAAGGCACACTGATTTGTTATTACATATCCAATTCACACCCTTATCAATTCGTGGCTTACCTCCCCAATCCTTTAACATAAATGGCTTGAGTTCTCGGAATGGTAAATCATCCAGCATATCGGTAAACTTAATCTCATTATCAAATGGTATTGAGAAAGGTATGTTAGTCCAATACAATCGCTTACGATTCTGCGCTGATACCAGTCTGGAGTTAAACTCTCTCGGCTCAACACCCATCTCATTAGAGATAATATCTAACCACTCTTTCTTCATACTCACGTTCTCAAGGAGAAAATACTTTGGCTTAGTCTCTTTGAACACCCTAATAAAATCCCAAAACAATCCGCTCTTACCATCAAGTCCAGAGCCATCGCCTAATGAACTAAAGGACTGACAAGGACTACCACCCATAAGCAAATCTATCTGCGGTAAGGTAGAGGTGTCTAACTTTGTTACATCTCCAATGTGTACAGTGTTAGGGTAGTTCTTCTTCGCAATCTGCATTGCGTACTCATCTATCTCACTTGCATAGTAGTTATCGTACTTAATACCTGCCTTGTTCAAGGCAATCTGCCCACAAGACATTCCATCAAATAAACTCAATACATTCATAGCAATTCTTCTTTAAGTGTTTCGTAATTCTTAATCATATATATCCAATCCTCTCGCTCAATTTCTAATTCGCAAAACTCTTGAGCAAGTTCTCTTGCTTTAGGACTAAACATATTGTACGCTCCTAATTCTCGTACTAACTCGTATGCTTTAAACTTCTCTTCCATAACTATTCTATTTCTAATATCTTACACAATTGTTCATAAACCTCTTGACCACTGGTACTCATTCTATCATAGTCCCAACCTAAGTCAATCACTAAATCTTTAATGTCTCCTATGTTCATAATTTCTATTTGTTAAAGTAGTTGTCCGTTCTCATTGCACCATCGCTTATAGCTTGGCGGTACGCTACCTCCTGCACATTGTAATTGTCCATACTCTCACCTCTAAGGCGTTGCTCTCTAATTACTAAGTCCATTAGTGTCTCTTGTTCGGTTGTGTTTACTGCCCAATACATAATCAATCTACGTTTTCTATTTCTGTTACTTCAAATCTGTGCGTATCTGCTACCTCTATAATCTCAATGTCTCCATCGTACATAGCCTCTAACAAATACTCCTCACTATCCTCAGTGAATAGCGTTACTCTGCGGTTTACTCTTACCTTGACTGTGGCTTCAATCCACACATTTCCTATCTGCTCCATATGTTTTAATTTTCTGCAATATATAAATTATTTAATCAACTACAAATCCGGTAGTATCTTTTTTTGCTTCGCCCTTAGCTACAAGCCCTAAGACATAGCCTCCGCTATATGGTCTATCAAGCATAAGGTCATCGCTACTATCGCCGTTCACTACGGGATATCCATTCCACGTATCGGGCAATTCCTTTCTAAAGACTACACTCACAGGGTACCCATCTGCAAGGGCTTTCATAGCTTCATCGTGATTATCCTCTGCTCTACTAAAGGTCTGCACATATGCATCCTTATCGTATCTGCGTAGCTTACTCGGGACCTTAGTATAGTCATAGAACTTTAGGTTTTCCCACTCTCTAAAATCCTTGTTAGTAAACTTCTTAATGAGGTACAAAAAGTCTCTATCACTCGTGCCGTTTAGTCGTATAGCTATCTTGCTATTTGTACGCTTTGCTTGTAAATTTGCCCACTCAAGTTCTAAGGTCATTTGTGCTATAAATGTCTTCGGGTCATCTAAGAAGTATTCGGTACGATTTATCCTCGCATTCGCTACATTAGACATTCGCCCACGACCAGCAGTAAATAGACACGATGCCGTACACCCTGCGCTACGATTGGGGCACATATCCGCACCTCTACTATTCTGCGTTGCAGGTGCTAAGTATAGTATACGTGTGTCTCTGCCGTTCTTCTTTGTCTTTGCGTTGCTTGTTCCTACACTCAGTAGGTTTTTAGGTATTTTGTATTCTACCTTTACTTTCTCTAAGGTTTCCATATGTTTTTATTTTACTATAGCTATAGCTATTATTGTTAAAAATCCTACCAATGCAATGGCTTCAAATGTTCCAGAATTGTCGTCATTGAAACGCTCTAATGTTCTATAAATTTTTGCTTTCATTTGTTTAGTTTTTATGGACTATGCATAGGAGTATATTTTTAGGTATGGTGCGACAAGGCACACGCTCCCCTATACATAGTCCGTTTACAGTGTGGTCTCCACTATGCGCCCAGGATTTTGGGCGTTTTCGCTCTTGCGATGTGTTCAGCTATGCGCCTATTTTCTGCGCTTTGCTCTTCTTTGCTCTCTTTGATTTGTAGCCCTATCAATACGCATTGCGTAGGTGTTTTCTATAGCTTCCCGCTTTGCTTCCATTCTTTGCTTGCGATTGGATGCGCTAAGGTTTCGCACCTTTTTAGCGTTTACAGTCTTTTCACCTTTTTTCGTGTTTAAGTCTAAGAAAGTATGCATATTCTAAGCGTTTAAAAATTCTACAATTTCCAGCATTGTATCTTCACTGAAATTTTTTGCGTTTAATTTCTGTAAATGTAAGTACTTTTTTTCCTTTAATGGTATAGATATCTCAACACCTTGACCTAACTTTAAAAATCTTTTGCCTAGTTTTTTTTGCATACGGATTCCCTTGTATAGTGCTATTACTAACTCGTTTACAGTTTCCGCTTGAATTTTGGGTGTACCATTTTGGTACAAAACTACATTTGCATTTTCCATTTTTTCTATATGTTTATTGTTATTGTTCTATTTTATAGGTGCTAAAAAATTATCTATATATTCGTTTAATGTAAAGGTACTCATAGTCTCCAGAATACAGTCCTTTCCTATGTGCAAGGTGTACACGCCATCCTCGCATTCTACCGATAAAATTCGGTTATTGTTTTTATATGTTTCCATTTTCTCTTTTTTATATTTCTTGTTTCTTTGTTTCTTTGGTAAAGGTAAAAAACTTTTTTAATCTACCAAATTATTTTGTTTTTTTTTTCTCTTTTTTTTTGTGGGCTTTTTTGTTTCCCTTTCAACACTTCAAAGATGCGATAATTTTTTTAACTACAAAACTATTTCGGTGTTTTTTTTTTATTTTTTTTAGAATAGGCTACGCATCCCCTTAATAGGAATCATAGAAAATATAAGCGGATTTTTTTAATAACCAAACAAAATTGTGGAAATAATATAATCTTAACATTGGAAATAGCTGTATCGTAGTGGTAGCAAGGATTGACCGAGTAAAAAGAGATATGGGTCTAAGCTAGCCTCTCGGAGCGGGGGGAATGGGGCGGGGGGAAGGTGATTTCACGAATGTCAGAAGTACCTTTGGGAATATTGTATTATAATATATACTATTATTATAATAGTCTTACTTTACTCTAATACTATTAGTATAATAAACTTTACTATGGGAGTAAAGTTTATTATAATTAGTTTATTATAATAAGGGGATGTATTGGAATGGATAATGAAAGATGTGTAACATTCAATATTGTATATTCCCTTAGAAGCGTTCTAAGGGCTTCAAATAAACTAATCTATACAATCATACCAAAACGATAAGATATGACGACTAAGAACCTCCTAATAGCCTTATTAGGGAACTCACTACCCAAAGGGGAACTCAAAGCAGAGATGTTTGCATTTTATAACTCTATGGTGGGAAAGAGTAAGTACTTCCCAAAACAAGAGAATCCTAAGACTGCTTGTGGTAGTTGTATACAGAGGGTGAAGACTTCTATATGGAAGTGGTATCATAGTGATGAGAAGGCTCCTAACTACAAGGGCTTGGTGTTTACAGGTAAGGTTGGTATACGCAACATACCGATATATACTCTTGAGGATGCCAAGTAAGAGGAATAACTTTGGAAAGGTAGTCTCTGGTCGTGGTAGCGAACTAACCACCTTACAGTCCGAGTTCCTTGAGAAGATTAGGGACGAGGGTATGGATGCATCAAGCAAGGTTGCGAAGGAACTTGGGTACACCAATTACTATCGTGATAGGAGAACTAATGGTACGGCATTTCATAAGGAGCTTATGGCGATAGCTAATGCGGAGATGAAAAGCATTGAGGCGGCCAAGGGAACGAACCTAAGCGCATTAATTAAGATTAGGGATATGGCTATAGCAAACGATGATATGAAGGCTGCTATGGAGGCTATAAAGATTATTAACGATATGCAAGGGTACAAGGCTCCAACTAAGGTGGAGCAAACTAAGATTGATATTACGGCTACGATAGATTTAACAGCTCCAACAGAGGAGCAGGATTATTTGGATGTAGATGCAGATTAAACTCTACAAACCTACTGAGCCGCAAAAGGACTTCCATCGGCTCATCCACGAGGATGCACCCTTCATTGGTTGTTTAGTTGCGGGTAGACAGACGGGTAAGACTTTCTTTATGCAGAATGATGCTGTGATGAGGGCTTTAAACAACCCTAAACACCGAATGTTCTGGGTCTCACCAATACAGGACCAAGCGAACAAAGTGATGAAGGACATTGAGGGAATGTTCAGTAGCCACCAAGACCTATGGAATAAAATAATCAAGAGGTATGACCGCAAGGCGAATGAGATGTATTTTTACAATGGTTCATTTATTAAGTTTCGCTCTGCTGACAGTGGGGATAATCTTCGTGGTGCCACATTGGATTATATATACTTGGATGAGGCGGCATATATGAAGCTTGACTTTATCAATGAGGTACTTCTTCCTATGGTCACAAGAACGGGTGGCAAGGTGTGTGCGGCAAGTACATTCAACGGCCCGAACTGGTTTTATGATTGGTACAAAGAGGGTCAAGTAGAAGAGAACTACGAGCAGATTAAAAGCATTAAGAAGACTTACCTTGACCTCAATGACGATAAGGTCGCTAAGACCGTCCTAGGGATTAAGAAGAGTATGACTAAGGCTCAGTTTGACCAAGAGTTCTTGTGCAAGCCTGTGAGTGCAAATGCATTGTTTAGCAATGTTGAGGATGCTGTAACGCTTGATATAGACCCACGGTGTGAGAGAGTTTATATTGGGATGGATATTGGTGTGGCGCAGGATTATACGGTGCTTACTGCGATGTCTGAGGACTACAGGGTAATAGATGTAGATAGATTTAATTACAAGGAAGAGGGTATGGACTACGAAGAGTTCAAAGAACGCATAAAAGCGTTCTACCTAAAACACGACAATAACTTGGCTGCTGCATACTTTGAGGTAAATAACAACGACCTGTTGTTTGACGATATCACCGATGACGATAGGTTCTACAAGCTTATCCCCTTTCACACCACAGCACAGTCTAAGCCCGAAATCATACGCAATCTCATCAAGCTTTTTGAGGATAAGATTATTAAGATACCTAAGAACACAGACTTAATAAAGGAGTTGTACGACTTTAAGTCTAAGCGCAATGCAATCACGGGTAACTTTCAGTTTAGCAACACGGATGGTAAGCACGATGATATGGTAATGTCGTTAGCTATTTGTGCGTACTGTGCGGCAGAAGAACAAGATGGTGGAGTAACTTTGTTTTTATGATTACATTCAGACAACACATTAAGCTAATGAACTTTCTTGGTTCGGGAAAAACAACCGAGGATTTTATAGCAAGTTTAAACGATATAGAAAAAATAAACTTTATTGCTTTCTTTGACGAGGTGTATCCTGTTCAAGAGAATATGCTTAGTGATGATAAAATACCTTCAAGTAAAAAAGTATATACCGATGTTAACAGCTTAGTGCTTGGTCAGTTTATAATGCTTGAGCAAATAATAACAGGAAAGACTAAATTGCCAGACCACCTAATTGACCTTGAAATAGCCAAGTTGATAATACGGCCAAAAGAAGATTCGGTGTTTGATAACGAGGAACCACGCAAAGAGTCTGATAATCAAGAAGATATACTTAACTGTGATGTTAGGCGTGTATACTATGTATTAAATACCTATATAGAAAATAGGAATAAAATACTATTTGAAGATTTTGCAGGTGTTTTTTATGAAGCTAATGATGAGGAAGAGGAAGATGAATCTGAAGACAATGGTTCTGATATGTTGTTTAACCAACAGTGGTATTGGTATTCTATAGTGCGTATGCTTTCGGGTGAAGATATACATAGATATGAACAGACCTATATGCTTCCTATGAGAACTGTTCTTCCCGAAATGTCTTATTTAGCTCAAAGAAATAAGATTGAGTCAGCTAATCAACGCCAACAAGCGGCAATGCGTAAATTGTAAATTAAATAAAGACAATATGAACAACCTAACAGACCTTTATAATGAGATTAAGTCCTTTGCTAATGGGCATCTTATGGTCAACGAGTTTATATTTGCCGCGTCAGAAGATGACCTACAGCAATACGACTTTGACTATAGAACTCTTGTGCTTATACCAAGTTCATCAAACTTATCAAGGGATTTAAATTCACCCGTATATACGCTTTCGTTTTCTGTTTTAATTTTAGATAGAACTATAAAGGATGATAGCCTTGCATCAATACAATCTATAGAGGAAAATATATTCATCATAGGTCAGTTACAAGACAAGCTTATGCAATTAGGAAGAGATGTAAACTTTGATGAAGTTGAGTTATTAAACACACCACTTGAGGATTACAATGTCACTACTGCATTCTCAGACTTTGATATCGTTCTCTCTCGCAGGCCATACACAAGAGACATAGACGAAGCGTAGATGGCTTTTAGCGAGGGACAATATAAAAATTTTATTAAGGTAATTGTTGTTGCTGCTATAGCAAAAGAGTTCCGAAAATCTGCTATTATAAAAAAAATAGTGCAGAAAATAAAGTCGCAGGGTCTTGTCGCCACAGGAGAGCTTTCAAATCCTCAACTAACAGGGAGTATACTGCCATCAAGAGATGACAAATTTCTTGTAGAAAAAGGAGGAGTAGTCGTTAAAACAGTTAGTATTGGACCAAATAGAACACCAATAGCAACAGAAATAATAGTAAGGTTGAGGTACGGACTTGCCGAAGAGAAATATTTCTATTTAACAAAGGGTAGCCCAGACAATAAGTGGTTTCCAAATTTAGATAGAATAACTGAGTGGATTAAAATAAAAAAATCAAGAGGCAATAGTTTTCAAGTAACAAGGAAAGGTGTTAGAAGAGAGGCTAAAAAAGAGTGGGAGTTAAGGTCTGTTGCTTTTTTTATAGCAAGGAAAATAAAAAACCAAGGTATAAACAAGAAAGACTTCTTGAGTCCTTTTGAGGATAGAGCAACGGGGGTGAATGCGTCTCTGTCAAGGGCAGAATCAAAAATAACAAGCAGATTACTTGAGTTGTATGGAACTACTTTTGTAAACATACAAAACGATGTAATAGGAAACATATTATAAAATGGCTGATAATAAAGTAATAGAATTACAAAAAGAAATATTAAAGCTTACCAAGGTTATAAAAGACAATGGTACTGCTACTAAAGAACAGTCTAAACAGTTAGATAAACTTGAAAAGCAGTATCAAAGCCTTAGCGGTAAAATTATGCCTCAGTATCGTAAAATACACGATGAGGTAAATGACGCTTTAAAAAATTCAAAGAAAATAACATCTGAATTAGACAAGGCTAAAAAAGGTTTTTTTGAAAGACTAAAAACAGCCGTAGGAACTTTACTTAGATATTCCTTGGCTTATAGAGCAATAAACGCTGGTCAACAGCTTTTAAATGAATTATTTGTTCAGTCATCAAAAAGAGCGATAAGACTTGAGAAGGCACTTGCAGATGTTGCCGCTATAGCGAACTTAACATCAACAGAAATTGAGAAGTTGGAAAAAGTTGTTTTTGATGTAGCAGGCACAACATCTTTGACCGCGACAGAGGTGGTTGAACTTCAAAAGCAGTTAGCTAAATTAGGTACAAGTGTTTCGGATATAGAAGAGTTGACAAGGCCAATAGCATTGTTATCTCAAGCACTTGGAGAGGATGCAGGCGGTGTAGCGGCAGCACTAAAGAAAACATTAAATCAGTTTCAAGCGACTACAGAAGAAGCAGATAGATTTGCTAATGTATTAGTAGGAGCGGTAAACGAGACAGCATTATCGCTAAACGAATTAGGAACCGCATTGCAATATGTAGGTCCTCTTGCCGCTCAATCGGGAGTTTCTTTTGAACAAACAGCATCATTACTTGGTATTCTTGCTGATAATGGATTCCGCGCTTCTCGTGCGGGTACAGGTCTCCGTAATGTTCTTTTAGAATCTGCAAAATCTGGTATCCCATTTGCTGAATTTTTAGAGGACTTAGCAGAGAAAAATCTTGATGTTGCAAAAGCAACAGATTTGTTTGGGAAAAGAGGTGCTTCAGCAGCTATTGTTTTATCAAATAATATTGAAAAATTTAAAGATTTATCAATAGAGCTTGAAGACTCTAATAGATTGTTTATTGCAAACGCAAAGCAGATGTCTACAACGCAAGGTCAAATAGACTTGCTTTCATCGGCCTATGACAAATTCTCTACTAATTTAGGAGAGGCTATTACACAAACGAATTTCTTTATAAATGTATTAGCTATATTAGATAAAGAAGCTTCTGGATTAGCGGGAGCATACAAAATACTGTCTGAAGAGACTGAAAAAACAAAGGAATTGACAGAAGAACTTGTTAATTCTTTTAGAGATTTCTCAAAAGGAGATGACAATCCTATTACTCAAAGTGAGGCATTAGGAAAAGCTATAAGATTAGTAGGTGAGGAAGGAGACTTCACTAAGTCAACTATAGATGAAACCTATAGCTTATTACTGTTTTATTTAAAACAAGGTAAAGACCTACAAGAAGCTTTTGCTATAGCTTCTGAAAAAACGGGTAGGGGTCAATTAAGACTTTTAACAACTACAAGAGAATTAGTAAATCTTTTACACGAGCAATCAAAGGGGCTTGACGAGGCGTTTATATCCCAAGAGGCCAACAATGAAACAGTAAAAAGATATAAAAACGAATACGCTGGTTTATTATCTCTGACAAGAGAAGGTGTTAATGTAGACAAGGAAAAGCAAGAGTTACAAACTCAATTAAATGCAGATACTTTGTCTTATTCAAATGAGCTTGAACAACTTAGAGGAAAGATAGGCGCGCTGTCGCAAGAAGAAGAAGAGCGTGCAAGAATACTTGAAAAAAGAATAGCATTACTTTCTGAGCAGTCTGAAAAAATAGGCAAGCTTTCTGTTGATGAGGAAACACTTGCTAACAAAAGAAATAAGGCAGATAAGCAAGAGCAAGAAAGATTAAAAAGCGAGCTTTCTGATTACATAGAAAGAATTAAAGAAACCGAAAAGGTAATTGGAGATTTAAGAGTAGAGGTTGGACCAAGTGCTTTTCCTGCTCAAGTAGATTTACTTGATGGATTCTTTGGAGGTGCAGACGATGTTATCGCAGAAGCTACAAAAAGATTTGGTGCAGATTCTGAATTTGTTAAAGATTTAATTAAAACACTAAAAGACACAGCTGAAGAAGTTAGTATTCAGTTGCCAAAAGAAGTTGGCGAAACAATAGACTTGGCTACCAAAGACTTATTTGGTATAGACTTAGTTGGTGATTTACCGCAGTTAGAACTCGCTCCTATATTTGCTCCAGAAAAAGCAAAAAGCCTTGCAGATAAAATTAGAGAGGCTTTTAAGGATGTTAAGCTCGCAGATGTAATTGCTGAAGGATTAGACAAGGCAGCTGAATCTATAGCTGAATTTAATAGTGTTGCTTTAGAAAACACTAAAGGAAGACTTGAGGCAGAAAAAAGTGCTATAAGTAATCGCTATGAAACAGAAAATGATATATTAAAATCTCAACTTGACAATCAATTAATAACGGAGTCTCAGTTTAGAGTTAAGCAAAAAGAACTGCAGAAAGCAAAGATAGCTGAAGAAAACGATATTGATAAAAAAATATTTGAAGCTGAGAAGAAAAGAGACAGACAAAATGCTACTACGGATTACCTTCAGTCTTTAGCTTCTATTATACCTAACCTTATCGTATATGATAAAGAGGGTAACCCTGTAAAACTAGCTGCGAAAGCAGCTATATCAGCAGGTCTCACTACAGCTGCATACGGAGCAGAGCTAGCTGCTATTAGTCAAAAGAAGTTCTTCCCTAAAAAGTTTGCTGATGGTGGTGTTGTAAACGGACCATCACACGCCGATGGCGGTGTACCATTCTCCGTTCAAGGGAAAGGTGGATATGAGATGGAAGGTGGTGAGTATATCATCAACAAGCGTGCTACATCTATGCATAAGGACCTGCTTGATAGAATAAATAAGAGTGGTATGACAAGACCAAGAGCTGGAAGCTATAAGTTTGCAGAGGGAGGTTTAGTATCTTCACCATTAAACGAAAGTGTAGATTACCTAAAGGCAATAGCAGAAGCTACTACTTCAACAGCTATAGGCGTAAGCAAACCTGTAAGAGCTTATGTTTCAGATAAAGACTTGCGTGGTAACGCTACAGAACGTAGAATTAGAGATAGAAACGACAGAATATAATGGCTGATTTAGTATTTAAACAAGGTATAGACACTACATATGTTAGTGTATCACTAAACCTTATTGCTTCAAATGTATTAAGAGAAGCTACCCCATCTGGTAATTTTCAAGCTAGGGATGTTGTAAGGATTGTATACACAGATGTTTATGATAAGGCAGTCTATGCCGTCTGTACAAATGGGAGTGGTGCTGCAACCTTTGAATTTGATGATAATATATATCCTGTATCTTTATCGTCTTTAAGTGGAACAATATACTTATATAACAGCACTGACGTTCATAGTGTTGATGCATATCGTGTAGGAGTAGATATAGAAAACGGATTGTATTCTAAAGGATACATCCAATACGCTGCAAACACTACTTATAGTTTAATTATACCCACTCAAAGGAACAAATATTTTGATTCAATAGACACGATTATAACACAACCCAATGTTGCTTTTGCTGACTTGTGTGATAGCAAGGCTTACGGAGTTGGATTTTCAGATGGTAGTTTTGACCTACTAAACAACAAGTTTAAGTCAACTTTAGAATTTAATATCGCAACTCGTTAGTATGGAGTTTAATTTAGAAATTAGTAGAGACAACTCTGTAGGTTCTTATCAGCCCGTAGATTTGTTCCCTCAACAACAGCTGGATTACGATTTAGATTTCTACGATAGCGTAGATATAGACAAAGTAAAACTTCCGTTTTACACGAAACTTCGCATACCACTAACCGACAACAATAAAGCTTCTAACAGATTTAACTTTGAACCATCAACATCTTTAGCTGTAGACTTTCCTAAAGAAGACTTCTACTTTAAGATTTATGTCTATGGCAATACTACCGTAGAGATTGGCGGTATCCTAAATGTAATGGCTTTTGAATACAACTCATCAGAGTCATACATTGAGGTTGAACTAAAAGACTACCTATCAAAATACTTAGCGGGTGTTAAAGATGTACCATTAGGAGACCTATACAAGGACCCTAAGTACCCAACTACATACTATACTGATACACATACCCTAAACAACTTTAGAGCGAATACAGCTAGCGGTGGAGAAGCAGGAATCAAAGGCACAGACCCGGACTACACACGCCCAATATCCTTTCCTTATATAGACTTCTGTAATGACGTAGATGGAAAGTTTGGATACGCTGCAAGACAGTTTATGGAATATGGAACAGGCATTGAAAGAACAGGTATTATGCCCGTGTTCTCAGTTCCAAGATTCCTTGAGGCTGTAGGGTTCTATCTAAACAGTGCGAATTTCCCTGTAAGAGTAGACTCAAAACTATTTGAGCTTGGTGCTTATTCATCGTCTCCTGCGTTTGCAGACTTTGACGCAGAGAGATTGCATATGGTTATACCATCGCAAATACTCGCCAAGAAAGAAACAAACACAAGAAACTTTTCTGTACGGCAATCACCTGCTTGGTCGGGTACTAATCAATCACTATCAGCTTGTGATAGCGTAGAAAACACTGGTTCACTTAAACTAATTCATACGGAATGGTTTGGTAATATGGAAACCGCAGGAAACTTCGGTACTGATGTTGAAGGTAACCCTATCTACGCCCAACAGCTTTGGGGAGGAGAAAAGCGTATGGGGTTCTACCCTGTTGATATTGATGCTGATGGAGATTATGTGTTTGATAGTATTCGTGGATTCTTTGCTCCAAAGGTATCTTTTAATGCAGGACTAGCATTTAGGTCGGGTAATGCAAGTGCAAGTATATCTCTACCTAAACTAGAGATTCCAATAGCAGGTGAGGATAAGATGGTATCAGATATAGACATTGCTTCATCTGATATGAGATTTAAATTCTTTATTGGTGTCTACGAAGATGGATTTATGTCTAAGAAGATTCCTATGCAAGACATTAACGGTGATGACATCATACTTACAATGTCTAATGTTTATGGAATACAAAGCGGATTCTCAAATAAGAACAGCAACTCAGACCCTTACGACTATTACCAATGTGATGAGAATCACCAAAACCACGGGACCATTCTTGGTGTAGGTGATATATATTCTGATATGTTGTGGTTTGAGGACTTTACAGCATATTTCCCCAATGATATTGAAATGTTTATCAACGGTGGTAGTAGATACAGTATCAACTACTTTATAGAGCCATTTGACGGTGAGATAACTCTTGAGTACGCAACAGCATATAGTCACGGGTCATCGCATCATACAGCTACTGCTTATGCTACTTCATCATTCGGAGTAGATGATTTAAAGAAACTTGTAACTCGCATAGACAGCTATGGACAAATGGATATTCTTTTCACTGCGAACCAAGACTACCTTTTGCACGAGCTTACTGATGAGTTTGTAATTGCAGACTCTATTAACCAAACTTGTCCATTAAACGTATCTGAGATTCTTGTAGCTGTATTAAAAAGATTTGATTGTGGATTATTCTACGAATATGATGCGGTTGAATTAAAACACATACTAAGAATTGACCCACTATCTGTACTTAGAACAGGTTCACAGAACGTAAACAATCTTGTGGACGACCTTAAATCAGTAAAGATAACAAACGGAGGAGATAAGGTTAAAACACTTGCGCTAAACAATAAGAACTATAACCTATACTTTGATGATTTAAATAACGATGACGTTGTTATAGGCTCTACAATTCAAGAATTAAATGCTGAAGGTATTGTTGAGTTAAAGATTGATTTCAATTCTTCTATCTACCATCGTTCAGTATGTGGTGATGAGTCCTATGATATGGATTCTAATCAAAACTTTCAGAACGGAGTGTTTAGTGAAAAGGAACTTGGTTTTACTGCAAACATATTTACACAAAACAAAGATGTAGGTTTAAGATTTGCCTACCTTGATAAGCCCGAATTTGATACCAATCTAAAAATCCCTTACATCAGACTGAAAGGACAGGACCAAAGTGGTGCTATGATTACGGAGATTGAGCGTATATATGTTGATTTAGAAAAGCACACTTTTAACGGAAGATTATTCTCGTACAACAATAACGGTTGGAGCTTAATGTTTGAAGATGAAAATGGAAACACTACAGACACATACAATAGTATTTTTGCAGCTTCTGAAAAGATTCTACAAGCAGAAAACCCAAGAATAATCTTTGATATGGTAGTACCTACTTCTGATTTAGCTTCTTTAGATTTTTTCCTACAAAATTTATCTGCTACAAGATTTACGCAAAGCAGTATACTCGTTAAGAGTGCAAAGGGCGAAGTATTTGATGACTACGCATACCTTACAATAGAGGGGATACTACAATAATTGTAAATTAATACAATGGCTACATACAACGACTATCCACAATCTGCTACTAATAACGCCAAGAAAGTTCTTGAGTGGAAGAAGAAGTATGGAGATGAAGTTAAGGGAATGACTTCTGTGGGCTGGACTCGTGCAAACCAATTAGCATCAAGAAGAAAACTCTCGTATGAAACTATTGCAAGAATGGCTGCGTTTAATCGTCACAGAAAGAATGCTGCGATTGACCCTAAATATAAAGATACGCCTTGGAAAGATAGAGGTTATGTTGCTTGGCTTGGTTGGGGAGGAACAAGTGGTGTTAACTGGGCAATTAGAAAAGCTGAATCTATACGAAAAGGAACAGTTAAGGCAAGTGCAGATGTGGCTGACCTCCCGTGGGGTGACCGTAAAGTCAAAGATGATTACGCTACACAAGGCAAGGATGGAAGCGTTAAGAAATCTCCCAAAGCACCTAAGAGCGATACTCCTAACGAGAATCCTAAAGGTGTTGGAAAAGGTGGAAAGCTATCTCCAAAGATTATTAAGTCTATAAAGACTAAAGTAGATGCCTACAACGAGAAATATCCAGATAAGAAAGTGGGTATGGGAGCTGCAAAGCGTGTTGTACTTCGTGGTATGGGTGCTTTTAATACATCCCACTCACCAAAGGTTACTTCAGCAGCACAATGGGGACTTGCCCGACTAAACGCATTTATGTACTTGGTAAAGAACGGTAACCCGTCTAACCCAAAGTATGTACAAGACAACGACCTGCTACCAAGCTGGCATAAAAAAGCAAAGAAGAATGGATAAACTACCATTATTTGATATATCATTAGAAGACATCGCTCAAGGGATGTACAAGATTTCTCTTGTAGATAAGCCTGCAATTGAGGAAGACTTCATCCACTTCAACGAAGTTGAGAAGGTACAGATGTTTGCTGATGAAAAGAAGAAAGAGGTTGTAGGACCTATTATGATTCCTAACAAGGAAATCCTACGATTCTCTCCCGATATGGGCTACTACTATGTACGATTTACTGAAGAGACTATTCAGCAGATTATGTACAAGTATTCTAAAGAGGGACTATTTAACGCATTTGGTATTAACCACTCCTACGATACTGATGAGGTGGTTATGCTTGAAGTTTGGACTAAAGAAAGTGATAACGATAAGTCTGTAGACTATGGTTATAAACTTCCAAACGGAACCGTATTCGTAAAGGCCAAGATTGAGTCTGACGAATTATTTACTGCAATTGAAAATGGAGAGATAAATGGTTTCTCTATTGAGATTAAGGCAGATATTAAACCAACAATTAATAACGAAGAACAAATGAATGAATTTGCTTTCGCTAAAGAACTTGGTAAGTTAGAGGCTCAATTTGAGGCAATGGCTAACAAGTACGAGGCACGCATTGAAGCTTTGGAGAACGAGAATAACGTACTCCTAGAAGCTGTGACATCTTTTGAAGATAAGTTCGCTGGCGTTGAAGACCTAAAGTCTGCCGTTGAAATGATTCAAAAGCACATTGAGTCTATGGGTTCATCTGAAGAGATGGCTGAAGACAAGAATGAAGAAGAGGTAATGGCTGAAGAGCCTGTTGTTGAAGAGACTAAAGAAGAGATGGCTGAAGAAGTTGAGGCTGCATCTGAAGAAGTTGAAGAACAAATGTCTGCTGAAGAGGTGACTAACGAAGCTGAAGTTGAGGAGCAGTTTGCTGCTGAACAAAAGGCTGAAGAGGTTGCTGAAACTGTAGAAGACAAGACAGTAGTTTTTAATGGTATTACACCCGAAAAGGTTAATATGATTAATAACTTCTTTAATCGTAAGTAATATTGTAAATTAATTAAAACGAACTTTTTTAAAATTATATAAAATGAGTGTAACTATTTCTAACTTGCCATACGGAGACCGTCGTCCAGACTTGTTCATTGACGCTATGGTAAAAAGCGCAGCGGTATTAAACCGTTTCCGCTTGATTGACGGTGTTAAAGCTAAAGTAAACGTACCTATCTTTGACGCTGCATTAACTTTTGGTAATGACCTTTGTGTATTTGATTCTCAATCTACTGCTTCAGTAGGTGAAAAAGAGATGACTGTAGATACTTACAAGTGGGCTTTCCTAAACTGTAAAGATGCTCTTGAGTCTTCTTACCGTGGTCTATTGCTAAAGCAAGGACAGCACAACCCAGAGACTATGGATTCTGAATTCAAGGATTGGGTATTTGATTACTTCGCTAAATTGTCTGCTCAAAAGGCATTGGAATTAGCAGGTACTGAATTGACTACAGAGATGGCTGCTGATGCTGACGTTGTTGACTACGATACTAACGCTGCTATCACTTCTGCAAATATCCTTGACTTGATGGAAGGTGCTTACCAATCAATGAGTGACGTTATGTTGGCTGCTGTTTATGGTGATGCTGACCGTGACTTCAAACCAACTTACTTCTTGGGAACGGCTGCTATGCAAGCTTACCAAATCGCTATTGCTGGTTTATACACTACAACTCCTCAAGGTGTTGTTGAAGGTGGTATCCCTAACTACTACGGAATGGAAGTTGCTCACTTCGCTTCTCTTCCTGCTAACGAATTCATTATCGCTGCTCCACAGAACTTGGTTATGTTGACTGACGACTACAATGATGTGAAAGCAATTGATATGAAGTACGAAGCTGAATTGTCTTCTGATAAGATTTGGGGTCAGTTCAAGTTAGGCTTCTCTTACCTTAAAGGTGAAGAGATTGTCTACGCAAAGAACTTCGCATAATTAATTAATAACGGAAGGGCCTTGCGCCCTTCCTTTAATACCCTATAATAAATGGCTTGTAACGTAACTCTCGCTGATATTTCTTACTCTTGTGACGATGTCGCAATCGGTGGTATTGTAGAGCTTCATATCGCTAACAGAAGTGATGCTCTTACTGCATTGACTCTTGATAGTGCTGACCGTGCAATTACTGCTGCTTCTGCTGTAACTGGTATCTCTCAAATTTCTTTTAACAATAAAGATGGCTTCTCTGTATTTAGTGAAGTAAAAACTGTAAGTGCTGATGGTATTGTAGCTACTGTACCTACGGTATCTGTAGAGCTTCCAAAGATGACTGCTGATAAAATCACAGCTCTTAACGATATCTCTAAAGGTGGTGCTGAATTAGTTGCTTTCGTTGAGACTGCTGCTGGAACATTCCACGTTTGTGGTTTGGACTACGGTCTTTACGCAGGTACTGTTGATGCTAACTCTGGAACAGGACGTGCTGAAAAGAACCGCTTCCAACTTACCTTAACAGGTGACGAACTCGGTCTTTCTTACAGCATTGCTTCTGCTGACTTTGCAACTGCAACTGCTTAATAGCAAATCTTGTAAATTAACACAAGGGGGTGAGGCTAAAACCTCGCCCCTTTTTATTTAAAATATATGGCTTTTAACTGTTCTATTCTTTTAAGCGACATTGACATCAATTGTAACAAACGAGTTACAGGTGGTATCAAGAAAGCTATACTATTACTTCAGAAAGATTTAACGATTACCTTTGACCCTATTGATGAGACCTTGGTTACCCAAGTAGATACTCTTAATGCGGTTACCTTTGCTCATAACCCAAAGGACGGGACCACTACCTTCTCTGAAAACAAAAACACAAGTAATGGCCTCGGTGTCGTTACAACTGATATTACTATCCAAACTCCAGCTGTAGATAATAAGATTAATCAGATTGACCTTATGAGCCGCAGAGAGGACATCTGCTGCATTCTTTTACATAACAATGATACAGTAACCATTTCGGGCTGGATGGATGCCTTAACGATGAACTATGAGGCTAATAGTGGTACAGGAGTATCAGATAAGTCTTACGTTAATATCACACTAAACACTGAAAGCGGAATTGCCTCTTTAGGTATTGATGATAAATCTGTATTTAGTGACCAAACTATATTTGACTAATGCCCTATAACTACAGAGGTACAGGCTATTTAGCTGATGCTACAACAACTGAAGATGCTGAAAAGAACTATCTCTATGTTAGAGGTGGATACAGTGGTTCAATTGTAAATTCTATAGAAGGTGAAGGATTAGTCTTTTTCTTAAAACTACACGATTAAAATTATATAATATATTATGTCTTACGAAAGTATTGTTAAAGACGGTAACTTCTACCAATCAGCTACAGGTGATTATGGATTCCGTTTATTAGAAACGGGAGAGTCTTCTTCCGCAGGTGAAAGCTTTAGAGCTATTCAAGCTATTGAAGGTGCTACAGTAACTACTACAACATCGTTTGGTGATGCGTTAACAAATGCAGGTATTGGTGAAGGTACAATTATCTACGGAAAGTTTGATAGCGTATCTTGTGTATCGGGCAAGGTGTTAGCGTATAAAGCCAAGTAATGAACTATGTTAGGACTACTAAATACCGTCCTTGCAAGGGGGGGTTCACTATTAACCTATGTAAAGGATGGACTTGTTATGGCAAATAGATTTTTAACACCACCTAAACTAACACATCCCGCCCAAGGTTCGGCCGAGTTCAACGGGTCGAGTGATTATATCCAATCGGGTGATGCTGTAAATGAAGAATTAGGAAGCGTTGCTTTTTGGTTATATAGCGATACTGCCATAAATAATAACACGGCATTTATGATGCCAGTAGATTTTCAAGCGGGCGTAAGCGAACACGCGGTAACGCTTGGTTCTTGGACTGGAGGTTTACTCAATGAGGTGATTTCTTTAGGTGCCGCAACACCATCGCCTTGGCGCATTGGATGGTTAACAACTGATTCAAACGCTATACCAGCGGGATGGAATCACATTGCAATTACTCAAACAAGCGCGACTTACTCAATCTATTTGAATGGCTCAAGCGTACCGGTTACAACTGACGGCACGCCCGTTGCTTTTGATGTTAAGACTTTAAACATTGGTGTTCGTGAAGATGCATCTACATTCTACGGATATCTTGACGGCAACCTCGCAAACGTCGCAATATGGAACCGCGCGCTTACAAGCGATGAGATTAATTCCGTGATGTGGAAAAGCTACGAAGGGTTAACCGATAGCGAAGAAAACGGGTTACAAGCGTGGTATAGTTTAGACGATATAAGCGGTACAAGCGTGCCGGATTCAAGCGGTAACGGGAACACCGGTACGGCTAACTAAAAAACATTTTTTTATTATGGCAGTACAAACAACTTTAGTGAATAAACCACTAAACCCGCGCGGCAATGACCAAAGCCCTTTGGCCTACAATCGTGCAAAACTATTCAGCGGGAAGGCCCTTGATTTTGATGGGGTGAATGACCGATTAGACGGCGGAAGTATTGATGCTTTAGGTACCGGTGATTTTAGTTATTCGGTGTATTTCAACCCCGATGGATTTTCTACATATCACGGACTTTTTGCTATTGGCACAATTTACAACTTTGGTTTATTAACACGCCAAACCACGGGGGAGGTTTATGTTTATTCAGCTACAACTGGAGACATTGATTCGGGTTACTTTTTAAAGGACGACGAATGGAAGCATATCACATTTGTAAGAAGCGGAACAAGCCATAAATTTTATATTGATGGTGTGTTATTTTCGGACATTACCGATACCGCATTTTCAGTAGTGGCTGGAGTTTATAAGATTGGGCACGTAACTTCATATTTTGCAAATGGGCAGTATTCAAACGCTCGCCTATTCAACACCGCATTAACCGCCGCACAAGTGGCCGACCTATACAACAACCCGGAGAAGATAGTACCTACTGGCGTGGATAACGACGCATTAAAGCTATGGTTACCAATGCAAGAGGGCGCGGGAACGACGGCCTACGATGGGAGCGGAAACGGCAACCACGGAGCAGTGAGCGGAGCGAGCTGGCTCCACGGCATCGGCGCACCCGTAGCGCAAACGGCGGTTATTGATTGGAATAAGTCGCACAACTACATTGATAAGAGTGAAGAATTTGAAACGACATCTTGGACTGAAAACCGATTGGTAACCATTACGGACGATTCATTCATTGCACCCGATGGAAGCGCAACTGCCACGGAAATCGTAGAGACCACGGCAAACGATACGCACTTTTTAGCGCAGACCTTATCGGTAACTGCTGGCGATTATTTCATTTCAGCATACGTCAAAAAAAGAGACTACGATTGGATTCAACTTTCAACGGGTGGCGATACCTCAAGATATGCGAACTTTAATATTTCAACGGGCGCAACTGGCACCGCGAGCGGAATAACCGATTTAATAATTCAAGACAAAGGAAACGGATGGTACCGCATTGGTGGTAAGATTACCACAAGCGCAACGGCATTTAATTATTTCATCACCTTGATTCAATCAAATGTTTCAAGCCGTTTCCAAACGTATACGGGAACCGATAAGGGTCAATACATTTGGGGCGCACAAGCGACAAAGAGTTCAACGCTACAACCTTATTTGCGTAATATAGGAACGTCGGCAATAACCTCCGACGTATTACTCCCCGCCGGCCTCACAACGGGCCGCGACATTACCGGCGTGAATCTATTCGAGAACGTGCGCAAACAAGGGGCACTCAATTTAGACGGCAATAGCTGGGCAGAGGTTCACGATAATGCGTCGTTTGACCTTAAGCATTTAAGTTTAGAATGTTGGTTTAACGCGGATACCACTATAACTGGTGATGGTCTTTTAGGTCAATGGGCAAGCAATCAAGGGTATTTGCTTTTTGCGTCTACCGGTTCAAATTTTGCTTTTTATATTGACACTCAATCCGTGAACTATTTCTCTGTTCTTACGGGGTGGAATCATATTGTGGGCGTGTACAATGGTGCGAAGATTCAATTATATATAAATGGAACAAAAGAAGCAGAATCAAACAGAACTATAGACCCTACGCTAACAAGCGCACCTATTGAAATTGGTAGATTTGGAGAAAGTGTAGGCACTCAATACGGAAACCCAATCGCCCAACCGCGCATCTATAACCGCGCGTTGACTGCGGAGGAGGTGCTCCGCAACTATAACTCTGGAAAAAATACATACAAAAACGATTAAAAAATGAAAGGAAACATTTACATTAGCGTACCTACAGCAGACATCACAAACGAACTACCTGCTGCTATTACTCGTTACGATTGGACAGAGTATACCTACAGCGAAGAAGGAGAAGTAGAATCTACAACAAACCATCACCCTACTTGGGAAGAGTTTGGTAGCCGCAATAGTAATCTATTCGGTAGCCCTGTTACCGTAGGTGACGTAGTAGTTTACGAGATGGAAGCATCTTGGCTAAACAGCGAGGTATCTGCCCTTATTGCTCTAGGTAACGGACAATCAGCTCCTAACTACACAGTATATACTAACGCAGAGGTGCGTAACTTTATTGCAGAGAACACACCTTCTGAACTATAATAAGTAGTCAATGAAAAGACTTAAAACAGGAGTAGTGAATACGCTATCTTTTGTCAAGCTCTCATCGTTTACGGTGAACAGCTTTGACGTAACCTTGGATAAGGTCGTAGGAACAGGTAGTCTAACGATTACCAATCTTACTGACCTCAACAATTTAGACTCTTGTAAAGACTTCATTCAGCTTAATATAGACCTTGTTACGAATGAGATTGAGGGAGGTGAGTACGAACTTACCATAACAAATAGTGGAGACAGCTATAAATACCTTACAGAGGTACAGAGCTATCAATACAATAATTTGTCGGGCAGTGTATACTCTGATAGTGTAGTTTTATCTAATCAAATAACTAATGAAGGAGGTTCGGGTAACGGTGGTTCATTTAACGAACTATTTACTGTAAATCTTCAAGGTAATACTGATGGTGATGATTACTATGTGAACAATCAATTCTTAATAGGCGCATCTTTAGAAAACATAAACCCAATTGTTAGCAAGTTAAAAATTATATATACTGATAGTCAAGGTGCAGAGGCATCTAAAGTAGTTGCTACAAACGGATTGTCTTCAAAATCTATTTTATTTGATATAAGCCAAGAAAGCGTTGCACTTGGTGATGTTGGTTCATTTAAGTATGAAGGGCTAAATAATGACGATGCTGTTCTTTACACAAGTTCATCTTATAAATCATTGGTTCCTCCAAAAGTTGAGTTATATATAGCTAGTGACATTTCTAACGCAAATAATCAACGCACAACAGGTGTTTACAACGACATAAATGTTTACAAAACTAATACAAGTACATATAATCTTTATGCTTTTTTAGAAAACAACACATCAGCAGGAGTGTTAGTTGGGTTAAAATATCTTAATAATGATATTATATCTATAAACCAAGGAGGAATAGAATCTTTTGAACCAGTGTCTCCATCTCTTAATGTAATGACTGAAATAAAATCAGACATATTAACAGATGCTCCTTTAGGTAGTGATTATTTTAGCTTATACAAAAGAACAGAGTCTTATATAACAAGCTATACTTGGCCTAACAACTACGAAACTCCAAAGGTTCCTAACACAGAAATCCCTTCTGATTCATCTTTAATATATACTACTGAATCAGAAATCATATATACAGCTTATCAAGAGCAAAACATAGTAGTAGATAATACTAACATTTTAATTAAAGGATTTAGTCCTATTAAATACAACTTATCAACTGCATATGTTAACGACTTAATGACCTTGTATATAGGTGATGGGAACTTTGTTTTAAATGCAAATAATGTACAGCGTTTAGCTATTAAACAAACATTTACAGATAGCTCTGTTTTAGAAAGTATTTATGACCCGATAGCTGATTTGTTCTCTGCTCAAGTAGGCGATACATATGATTTAAGAATTAACATTGATAGTTTAGACAGCAATAAATCAATATCTTCTAACGAGGTTTGGATTAAATATCAGAACAATTGGTTCTTTATAAACAACAGCTCTATAAACGAACCAAACTTCTATCTTGCACCATAAAATTGTAAATTAATACAATGGGACTACTATCTAATATATCAGAATTCTTTGCATCTAATACTTATGTGCAAGCTACAGAACATTCTATAGCTACTAACGAGTTAGAGAATTCTATTGAAGACCTTAATGGTCGCTACAAACTTGGACACACTACATTAGGAGACTACATCAAGTTCGGTGTTAATGACGACTTCCCAGTTATCTTGGAGAAGATGTTGCGCCAATCTCCTGTACACAGTGGTATCCTAACCAAGAAAGCAAAGATGGTTGTGGGTAATGATATCTCTTACGAGGATACCTTCCTAACTACCAACAAGGCTAAAGCAGAACTCAAGGCTTTCACCAACCATTGCGGTGGTAACAACAAAGGTTTATACGAAGTATTAACCCACGCTGCATTCCAATACGAGCATAAGGGTGCGTTAGCATTATATGTTAGATGGAATAAGGAGCGTACAAAGATTATAGAATTAAAGTCTATAGACCCTAAAGGAGTGCGTGTAAGCGAACCAAATGATAAGGGTGAGGTAACACACTACATAGTAAGAAGAAGCTTCGGCTACGGGGCTAATTCCGTACAACACAATGAGCCAAGAAAGATTAAGGCATTTAACAAGTTTGATAAGAGCGGTACTGAAGCCTTACTCTATGTTGCGAATCCGTATTCTGGCAATCCATACTATGGTGTTCCTAATTACATTTCAGCATTCCATTACATCTCTTCTGATTTTTCTTTCGGTAAGCACATTAAGAACTCTGCGGAGAATGGTTTCTCACCAAAGGTATTAGCTACCTTCATCGGTAGAAATATGAGCAGTGAGCAGAAGCGTGAGGAGTACAATAAATTTAAGGAGTCCTTTACAGGTGCTGAAGCGGATAACTTCATTGTATCTTGGGTAAAGAAAGAAGACGATGCTCCTAAATTCCAACCATTAGATGTCGCTAATTTAGATAAGACTGTAGATGTTTTGTCAAGACTTAATGATGCTAAAATACTTACAGCTCATAATGTTACCTCTCCTACTCTATTTGGTGTTATGGTTAGCGGCAAGCTTGGCGGTACAGGGAACGAACTCGTTACAGCCTACCAAATATTTAGAGCTACTGAAACGCTACCTAACAGAGAGATATTAATAGACTCTGTAAATCGTATCCTTGGAACTGTAGGTTACGATGCTATGAACCTTGGTATTGTAGAGGAGCCTATCAACTTGGAGAGCATCAAAGGAGCCAACACTGAAGACGTAAACACACAAGGATAATGGTTGATGTAATTTTTATAGACGATAACTACCTGTACCAAAACTTCCCTTTGCCCAAAAGAATGGATAGAGGGGCTTTGTTGGCACTGATTCAGTTGGAGCAATTCACTTCTATTCAAGACTTATTGGGTAGTTGTTTGTACGAGGATATGGAAACCAAGGTAGAGGCTCAAAGCTTATCTACTGCTGAACAAGGTTTGTTTAAGCTGGTAAAGTATTCCTTGGCTATGTACTCTGCGAAAGCAGCTATCTCTATCTTACGCACAGCTACAGCTACAACGAAAGCTGAAGAGGGTAAGCAGGACCAATATATATTAGATACTATATCTACGACTATTGATAGTAAGCTTGGTTACATCAACAAGCGCATCACTAACTATATCCTTGATGATACAGATATCAAAGCTATTGCAACTGCGGATGGTTGTGACAATGACTTGTTTAACGAACAAGATGTCTACCAAGGCAGTGTCTTCTATCCAAAGGATGGCATTACGGACAGTACCTGTGAAGACGGGGGAGTAAGCTATAATTTATAATGGACACTACAGATATCAAAGTCTTCCTATTCAACGCCTCTACAATGGCTATATCGTTTTCAAATGTTGAGAACGCCCTAAAGATTATTCTTTTAATCGCCTCTATTGGCTACACTGCACAGCGTTGGTACTATATGAATAAAAAAGAAAAGGAGAGCTAATTAAAGCCCTCCCTTTTTGTTGCAAGTACCTTTACAGGTACATTCTATTGGTGCATATTCGCACCACATTACTTTACTTTGGTTCTCTTGTCTACTGACCGTACTGCAAAGTACCCGCCTATCACTGTTACGCTTACCATTTCCCATAATCCAATCCATCTTTCGTTAATACTACTAATACCAAAACCTTCAAAGAAAGTCATAAGTATTAGAAATATCATTACAGATGCTAGGGTTAATGGTCTAACATTTTTAGACAGCCAAGAATCGGTAAGGCTATCAGCCTGCCATCTCTTGGTTATCTCTTCTTCTATACTCTGACGTATAGCTTCTTTTTCTTCGGGAGTAGATACAAATCTATCTACCACATTGGCAACCGCTTCCACAGTTTCCTTCGCACTTCCCGATAATAGTTTCTTTAGAGGATTCATAATTAGCTACCACACGCTTCACACTCTGGATTATCAATGGAGCATTGAGCGTTATCGTTTTTCTCGTCATTAGACAGTTCATCTACGAAGTCAGCGAATGAGTCGCTTACATCAAAATCATTTTTCATTAGTAGGTCCAGATTACATCTTCACTTTTGCTAGGGTCATCATCAACGTGTATAAAGTTTTTAGCTACACCGATGCGATTAAATCCAGCTTGAAGAAGAGAGTTAATAATTATATATTTTTGTCTTGAGGTAGGAGCATAGATGTCTACTGCCCTTCCGACTGTGTGGCTGCTTGAAGGTACGCCACCTACCTTTTCATTATGAGCGGGAGTTCTAAACCCACTGGTGATTTTAAATCCTATAGCTGCTATCTTTCTAGCTTCTGTAAGTTTGTTTAGAAACTCAACATCCATATTAGCGTAGCTAACAGGGTCATCGGGAGAATTAAATTCGTTGTACTCAAAGTACAAATGGAAATCACTACTTAGTTCTGTCGTCATCTTCTTCTTTTTTTATTTGTTCGTCCCAATAAATAAACACCCACTCGGTTTTGAAATTTACATTATTCATTGATAAGTTTCCTATAAGACAGCTCTGCAATAAAAGCTGTATAGATGGCGTATAAGGGATTAACTCCGAGGTAAGCATACAAGAGTAGGCTACACCAAAAAGAGAGGCACAGAACGCAGTTAAATGGCTTAAAAGGTAATAGTCTTTCCATCACCCAACCATAAGGTTCAAATATAAACAGGAATGAGAACATCAATCCTACTGAACTGACTAGTATCCAATCGTTATAAACATCCATCATAATTTTTGACTTAAATAATTATCTTTTTTATATCTTGTAAGCTTGGTTACCCTCTCGCCATCTTCTATGGCAATCACATAACCCTTAATGTTATGACCATAAACATCGCTATGGTTTAGGCTTACTATCTTATTGTTCATTGTACTGTACAAAATACCTATAATTAGGTTAGCGGCACTGCCGCCTTCTTTGTAGTAGTGTAAGAACTTCTCGCAGGTACGCATCACAGCGGCATCAACAAGTGCTTGATTTAGTTCGTTGTTGCCATCGGTGATAAACGCAGAGCCAGCAATCTCTATAGCACGCTGTAAGATAAACCTACCTAATGGTTCAGTTATTCTATCTTGCTGTACAGAGAGTAATGCTTCTTGCTCTATGAGTTTTTTATCGTACCTCGTATTCTTCTTCAACCTTGTTTAGTATTTGAATTATAGTTGGTAGATAATCTGCAAGCTCACTTGGAGCTACGCCAAGCTCGTATCCCAATCCAACCAATGTGACTGGCCTGTAGTCATAAACCATATTGTTGATGACTCTGTATATATCAAGAATGAAATTGGCTTCATCCTCTGTTAAATCTTCGTAGTATTGTTCAATGGACATATCAATAAGATGAGCGTAGCCTATCCGCTTTATCGGAGTCAAGCTCTGCTATTAATTCTATATATTCGGCTTCCCTTCTGTATGCTTCAGCAACTTCTTCTTTTGTAGATTCAGTTCCTAAGTTAGCAAATAAGTTAGCCATCTCATAAAGATACAGGTCAATCCTGTTCTTAATTAACTTACAAGTCTGATAGTTTCTTTGATTAATCATAACACGAACTAAATTTCTTTGTATCCATATAGTTTTATTTTTACTTTGAATATATTTTTCTCTTGATTTTCGTCAACTTTAATGCTAAGTTGCTTAAAATATTTCTTAGTGTCGTCTTTAACAAACCCCCTATGACGGAGATAATCAGCCGTAAATTTGATAGCGAGAATACAATTGTCAGTATCGTACCTGCTATTGTGAGTAACGTGAATTTCAAAGTGTTCTGCAGTAAATTCATCGTAGATTTCAAAAGCTTTTTCAAGTGATTCAAAATATTCTTTTTTGTATTTTTGTCTAACTGTGAAGTGCCTGCCAGCATAGAATTGGTTAAGGCTTGGCGGCTTAGGCAAGTTAAGTTCTATATTATTTAGCATATTCACTTAGGTCTATAGTTGCTTTATATCCATAGCGTGATACAAGTATCTCGTGTAAAGGTGGTATCCACCCTTGGGCATTGTCATCACCTGTAGCACCATTGCCCACAACCTTGTAGTTGGACATCTGCAAGTGAGCCAACAGTTGTAGCCTATCAAACACGAAGGCTATGTCTTTGTCTCCCGTTTTCAAGATGTAGAAGTAGAAGTCAGCCTTAGATTTAAGTATCCCCGAATCATCATTCCTCGTGGTGCTTCTGAACTCAATGTAAAGGTTAGGCTGTTCGGGTGTGCCTCTTCGGGCAGCCCACATATAAGCCTTGGAATCGTACTTAACTTCTATAGTTACAGTACGATTACCCTTTGTGCCTTTAACATCCCAATCGTAGAACAGTTTCTTTGGAGCCTCTTCAACCTCATAGTCCTTATCTTTAAGGTACTTCATAACGAGGTCTTGTCCATAGTCCCCAGAGATGCTTGCTTTTACGAATGTGTTCCTGCTCATCGCTTTTGTCTTAGGGCTACTTTCAGTAGTATTAAATACCCAATCAAGTCTTGAACGGTATCTTCTGTTTCATCGGTGATACCACGCATCTTGATACGCATAAGCTTATCATCAATGCGACAGCATAGGTTGTCAACGGCATCACCACCTGCAAATATACCTGCGGGATTCAGTGCTGAATCACCATAGGCTTTGTTCTTTAAAAGCAGCAATTCAGTTACCTCTTCAGACTCTTGTAATATTAAATCTCTTGTATTCATAACACTAATATACTTAATCGTCTAATAAGTCTACCTCTAATTTATAGATTTTTCTAACATTGTCCTTTTCAATTACCAACCTTCCGCTTGAAGGGTTTAGAAATATATATCCTAAGCCACCCTCAATACCTGTGTAATCAGAGATATCTACCTTGAAGATAGTATCGTTGATTAACAGGCTACCATTAGGCATAACCTCCACCTTCTTGGCGGAGGCTACATTGAACCTAAGATAAGCTCTGATTAGTTCAGCGAATGCTTTTCTTCTATCAAGAATTAGGCTGTGGATATGCGTATTCTTTTTCTCCTCTGCTGTTGAGTTCATAGTATCTATTTTTCATTTTGTCATAATACAAAGTTACGGTCCCAAGCTTACCAACAATCTTTGGTTTAGCCTTGACTACTGTAATCTCTACTTGGTTAGGCTCGTAGGGTATACCATTGCTGTCTTCTAATCCGTAGGGGCAACGCCATACATTAACAACCATCATACCTTTACGGGACCATTGCATACCTCCTGCAATGTCATTCATCGTAGGCTTATCAACGTAGGGTATTCCGCCTTTATACTTTGCTTGTTGGTGTTTAGTGTGTACTGTTACAATAGTGTGGTAGTCTTTCTCAGCTGAGTGCTTACGAATCTTTGTGAGTACCTGCCCAATAGCAATGTCATCACGAACACCACTGGCTACATCGGTCTTAATCTCCGTGAATGGGTCAATCATACACCCATCAATAGTGATGAAGTTGTCTGTTTCTATTTGGTCCACAGCTGTGTAGAATCCTTCTACGCTGAGGTCTTGTAGTCCACTATCAATGATGTAGAAATGGTCATTGATAAAGGATATAGCTTTCTCTGTTTCCTCATCTGTTGCAGTGAGGTGGTCATTAATTAGGAAGGGCTTACGCAGGTATACCCAAAGCAGTTCAGCAAACACCTCTGTAGGTGAGCCTGTCTCGGGAGTATATACTGCCCACTTCCAACCACTGTACTCTGATAGGTTCATCATCAGTTCAAATCCAAACTGCGACTTACCTTGGTGCGCCCCAGCATAGATGTATGTGGTGCTACCTTTCTTAACTGAGTACTTGTCAAACAATGAATCAAATCCTGTCCAAGCACCCTTCTTTACTCCCTCCTTGCGAAGTGTAGATAGTGAGTCTACTACATCTTCTGCCTTGTAAATAATGTTTCTCATCGCTCTTGTTTATTATTGTCCAAATTCTTTCTCGTAATCGCTCTCTTTATGTGCAAAGGATTTGCTTATTTCTTTTCTATAGAACTCCTCTGATACATAGAAATCATAAACCGCTTTACCTGTCGCACCTACATAAGACATCATCTTAGCCATCATCTCGGGATTACGATTGATAGCATTGATGTCCTTGGCCCTTGTAACAAACTGAAAGGGTCTGTCGGGTGTGCCTAAATGCATATTGGTGTATCCATTACCTACCTTCTTCTTCCAAGATAAGCGAACACCTACATCATAAATTGATTGTCCTTTATCACTCATATTACATTTTTATTAGTCGTAGCCTACGTTGATACTTACGAATCAACAGTGCTGAGTTTATAATTTGTTTCTGTAAGTCATCTGTCCAACCAAACCTACTGGCTTGTATGGTAAGATTGACATTGTCAATCATCAACATCTCAAGAAACTTCTCTAACTCTCTAACGTGCTTTCTCTTGCGTGTCATTTTCTTTTTCTTTTAAGAAGTCCTCTACCATTGTTTCAAGAACTGTTGTTCTTAATTTACGCCCAGTAATATCATTTACTGCAAACTGCATAGCCATTAGTAAATCTTGTTCGCTATAACAATTTAAGTGCTTGCTCTTTAAACTATACAGCTTCTTTTGTATTTCAGTGTATCTATCTGTGAACTCTTCAAACAATGGTTTTATTCTTTCGTCTACTATGTTCTCTTTTATTATAGCAAACAAATCGTAGTTTGATAAGTCTTTCACTTCCTTGTTTCTTACTACAAAGTCAGCGGTGTATGGTCTTGGCTCTTTAAAGACTTCTAAGGCACTTAAACAGCCGTTAGAATCCGTCTCTACCCAATCCTCAGTAGACTCTATTAGATGCTCTCTATATGGGTTTCCCTCCGTTATAGATAGCTTTACATCACCTAGTGTTGCGTAGTTCTTGTTGAACCCTTTATGGTTCATTACAGTTACTAATGTTCTTTTTGTTTCTTTCATCGCTTCTCTTTGCTGTTAAAGTATTCATTTAATAAATCTGCTAACTCTTCAGGGGTGTCGTTAATCTGTCCAATCTTTTCTCCGTCTACAAAAACATCATAACCCCAATCATAACAACACCCATCTCCAC